>ERZ1108168.1066-NODE-1066-length-13676-cov-181.197122_pt1 | contig 13676 bp, 10 predicted proteins | sample MGYA00403704_ERZ1108168 | MGnify/ENA primary metagenome ERZ1108168 (study PRJEB35170, sample SAMEA104062421) | human gut metagenome | biome: human gut; feature: human-associated habitat; material: faeces | place: Denmark | collected 2012-06-12 ...
GGCATATCAGGTTCAGGATCATTCTCCGCTTTCCCGAATGTGGACAGGTCATGGCAGCGTCAATCAACTCGTCCTGTCGCCGGCTTAACCATTCTACATCTGCTTTGGAGAAATGAGTACATACCCACAATGCCTGATAGGAAACAATGTGGTCTTTGTCGAATATCAGCTGGTAGACTTCTTCTCTAAGACGCTCGTCGTCCTGTATGAAATGGAGTACTTCTCTGATATCTTCAATGTGTACACGTTCGGATAATCTGGCACGTAAGTTCATGTTTCTTTCGTTTTTGGGAAATTAATCTCTATTAGTGGAATCATCTTCCGGCAGTTGCAAATGAAGAATAGGGAAAGGTTTACCCATGCTGTCCGTTTCATCTCTGCTGATGACTTGGAATCCCAAATGGAGATAGAACTGGAGTGCTTTTTCATTCTGCTCGTTTACGTCCACCTTATCCATATGTTTTTTGTCTCTTGCATATTCCATTAATCGTTTGCCATATCCTTTTCCCTGTTCGTCGGGGTGTACGAATAACATTTCGATCAGTTCGTCGCTCAATCCCATGAAGGCGGCAATCTTTCCGTTGGCATTCCGGATAACAAAAAGTTCAACAGCGGGTAGATAATGCTTCCGCACCAGTGGTTTATAGAACTGGGTATGTTCTTCCGTCAGGAAATCATGCGTGTGGCGAACGGACATTTCCCATACATGGAGGATTTCATCATAGTCTTCCGGAGTAGGTTGGGAGATGCCGGGCAGGTAGTAGCACTGGTGGTCGTAGATGTTTCCGTTGTAAGTCAGTTCTGCCTGATGAAGTGTACCTTCATAGATGAAACCGTTCTTTTTCAGTACTTTCTGCGAACGTTTATTGTGCGGATAACAGGTCGCTGTAATGAGGCTAAGCCGCAATTCTTCAAAGCCATAGTTGAGGACACTCTGCACTGCTTCAGTCATGTATCCTTTGCCCCAATAAGATTCGTCGAGCCAGTAACCCAACATTCTCACTTGCGGATTTTCGCGTTTAGGATCGGGGATAATTCCTACGGAACCGATTAGCTGTTTCGTATCTTTTAGTATCACTGCCCATATCCCCTCTTGGTTGATAAATGTGGAATGAAGTATCCGGCGGGATTCATCCAATGTACGATGGGGCGGCCATCCGGCATTGTTTCCCAAATTCGGGTTCTGGCAACAAGTGAAGAACGTTTCTGCATCTCTTTCTTCGAAAGGGCGGAGAAATAAACGTTCTGTATGGAGCGTCACGGGGGGAATACTTTCTATGTCAGTTTCCTGTCTTGCTTTGTTTTTCGATTCGTTTGCTGTTTTCCGATATACGCACTCAATCCGGTTTCCGTCAGGATCGAGGACTACACTTTCAAAGTATCCGTCTCCCGAAGTACGCGGTTCGCCGGCGATGGTATATCCTTCCGAACGCATTTGTTCGGTGAAGCGTAATACTTCTTCCTGGCTGGGAAAGGTGAAAGCAAAGTGTGTCAGTCCAACCCTGTTTTCTTCAATGGGAGTGTTCTGTACATCTGTACGACTCATCAGTTCCAAGTCTGTTCCCTCTCCAAAAGAGATAAAATAGGACTCGAATCCTTTCTTGGGATTGATATATTTTTCGTTGCTTTTTCCTCCGAAGAAGCGGACATAGAACTCTTTTAGTTCTTCCAGACGAAAAGTCCAGATAGCGATATGGTGTAGTTTCATATAAATGAATTTTCTAATTTCTATTACTTTGTTTCTATCTTCATTTGTACCGAACGTACTTTGTCTCCATCTTAATGCTGCATTATATATTCGTAAACGATACGGGAAATATTAGCGATAATCTTACTGTTCGCCTGATTATTTTCTTCAGAATCCTTCACGAAGACAGCTATACTATAAGTACGTCCACCGGGCAAAAGAACGAAACCGATGTCATTACAACCGATTTGTTGTCCTTTCGCATTAAGATCTCCCGTTCCGGTTTTATGGCCTACGGTTACTTTTTTGTCGAGCAACGGAGCAACCAGACGGTCTTGTCCGGTTTGACACTCCACCATTGTTTGAAATATGAAGTCTTTGTACACTTTGGGAAACAATGGCTTCTTACGGAATATTTCCACTAATTCGGCTGCGGCTAACGGAGTAGTCCAATTTTCATAACATAGGTTCAAGTCTTCGTGCATGGCAGTTTCCGTACCGGCAATGGCACATTCCCGAATTCCCAGTGAATGGATATACTTGTTTACGGCATCCGGACCTCCCTGATAATCAAAAAGAATATCGCAGGCATTGTTGTCACTCTGTTGGAGTGTATATTTTAGCAGGTCGGCAATACTCATTTCAATTCCGTCCTGTGGATATTTATCTCGTAGCGGACTGTAAGTATCCGGCTTTAAATCCGATTTTTTAATGGGTAACCGGGTTTCCAGCGATTGCTTCTGTTTTCCCATATAATCGGCCAATGCTAATGCCTGATGAAACTTGAATACGCTCATCAGTGGATAGTGAATATCATTATTGACAGTTACCGTATCTTTTCCATCAATGATGACGGCTATTCCTATTTCGGCCTTCTTTCCTTTGATGGCTTCTTTCAACTGTGTCTCAAGTTGAGTTTGTCGGGCAAACAGGAGGGTGGGGACCAAACAAAGAAATACTATGAATGAACGCATAATCAATTTCTCTTTTAACGGGTTACTAATTCTCTATTGAAATCATATTTTCTGTTGAAGTCACAAAGGTATAAATAGTAATTGCCTTTGCAAATTCTTACTTGAAATTTATAGTTGTATAATGAATATGTAGAGTTAGTTTCTTAATTTTTGTAGTAATAAAAATATTGATACAGAAATTAGGTTTACTATTTCATTTATGTTATTTTTGTGATATCTTATTACTGAAATATATACTATGTAAATATTTGGAAGTAGTAACACACCATTAAAAGACAAAACTAATATGAGCACTTTTCGTTCCATAGAAGAACTTGTCAAAAGTCTGGACCGGGAGAAAGAACTCTTGAAAGAAATGTTTGCTAAACGGAAATCTCTTTCGTTCCGTTATGATTATGCGCTTGAAATGACGGAGTACAAAGAAGAGCGTATCCGCTATCTGATAGACTATGGAGTCATCCGGGACACTGGCGACTTCCTTGAAATGGAGGATATTTATCTGAAATTCTTTGAAGATGTGCTCGAAGTAAATGAAGAAATCAATGTATCTTTCGTGCAGGATTACCTGACACGACTGAATGAAAACATTGACTATTACTTGAAAGAGAATAACGAACAACGTAAATACAACTACCAGCGTGAAGTGAAACGCTGCCTGAAAAACATCGCTCTGACTACAGTCCGCAATGTGATGGATCTGAAAAGAAACATGGATAATACCTATAAGAACGAACCTAATTATAAGATAAAAAAGACTAAACTTGTCCGCCTCGATGAGAAACGGAATAATATTGCTCTGCTGATTCGTAAAAGTGAGGAATTGATAGACTACGGACAGCCTGTTTTCTTCCGGGTGGCGATGGACGTACAAATGCGGAATGTAGTAAGTGACGTAAAACTTCAGCTAAATGACTCGTACCATAATCTGATTGAAATCCAGAAACAAATCATTCATTATCTGAATCTGATAGATTATCAGAACCGTATCTTTGAGAAAGTAAAGAAGTTGAAGTACTTGAAAGACCAGTTCTTGTTGGAAGAACATACAAGTATCCGTTCTGTTGCCGCACAAAAAAATCCTGTCTGGATGGAGCCGCAGGTCGGTTATCGCATCAAGCTTTCCATTGATAATCTACGGACTTCCGATGAGGCTTTTCAGATTTTGAAGAAACTTGTCGCGCGGCAGAGAAATTCTCCGAAAGGAATGAAACAACTGGCAGATGCCATTCCGGAAGGATACCTGGATGGGCAGTCGCAAATGATAGATACCGTAAACTTGCAGGAGGTGCATAATTCATTTATGGCGTCCAGCACCCATCTGTTCTCTTTTGTGATGAACTATCGCTACCGGAAAGAGGTGACACGTGGAGAGAAATTAATCTTTTTCTGCCAACTGGCGTCACAGTATGCCGACGAACTTCGCTTTACGGATACTTATGAAATCTCCGACGAAGTGGAATACCCTTTAATATATGCCAAATAATGTATGCTGAATACTAAAAACAGATGACCATGAAATACACTGAAGAGATATTTAATATACTTAGCAAAGGGGGATTTATTTCTTCCAATAGTGTCTCTACCCAAGTGAAACGCTTGTATGATGCCATTGAGGAAGATTTGCCCGATTATTATGATTACTACAAAGGCATCGGTTTTTATCTGGAAGGCGGTGACGGTTATTACTACTTTACTCGCAAGGAATCGAAAGTCGACTTAGAACGTAAACTGGAAGCAATTCAGAAGTGGATTGATTACCTGAGTTTCCTGAAAACCTACCATTCGGCATTCGGCCCGGGATTTCTGTTCCGTGCCGCTGATATTGAGATTCAGATAGGATGCGATATCGAACTGAAAGAAAAGGCAACCAAACTGTTTTCGGATAAGAAGAAATATGATGAAGTTGTCGGCAAACTGTTGAAAGAACTGGAGAGTATAGGACTGATAGAGAAAGAAAACGAACTTGACGGGACGTATAAAGTATTGTCGGCTTTCCATTATATGGAGGACTTGGTTGATTGTATCACAATTTCAGAGGAGGTGCAAGATGAGATACCTGAATAAGATTATTTTTCTGAACAGTGCCCATATTCCGTATGCGGAAGTGAAGTTGGATGGGAACGTACATTTTATAGGTACGCAAGGTGTCGGTAAGAGTACGCTGCTCCGTGCCATCCTATTCTTTTATAATGCTGACAAACTAAGACTAGGCATTCCGAAGGAGAAGAAAAGCTTCGATGCTTTTTACTTTCTATACGCCAATTCTTACATTATCTATGAAGTGATGCGGGAGAATGGGGCGTATTGTGTGGTAGCTGCCAAATCCCAGGGACGGGTGTTTTTCCGTTTTATTGATGCGCCATTCCAACAGGACTGGTTCATTGACGAACACAATGTGGTACATTCCGAGTGGGGACGCATCCGTGAACATATCGGTTCGAAGATTCAGATTACTGCACAAGTGACTAGCTATGAAATGTATCGGGACATTATTTTCGGTAATAACCGCAAGCATGAAATGATACCTTACCGCAAGTTTGCCATTGTGGAAAGTGCAAAATATCAAAATATTCCCCGTACGATACAGAACGTCTTTTTAAATTCCAAACTGGATGCTGATTTTATAAAAGATACCATTATCCGTTCGATGAGTGATGAGGATATCTCTGTCGATTTGGACTTCTATCGTAGCCAGATAAAGGAATTCGAGCAGGAATACAGGGACGTGATGCTTTGGTTTACAAAGAACAAGAATGGAGAAGTGCCTGTCCGGAAGATGGCGGAGAAAGTAATGAACGCCTATCGTGACTTGATTTATACTCAAAAGCAGATTGGTGAAGGGCGTGCGGAGCTTAACTTTGCGGAGAAACAGGCTTTGCATGAGATTCCGTTAGTGAAGGAAGAACAGGCTAAAGCGGAGACGGAACGTGAACGGTTGCTGCGGCTTATGGGTGAACTGCAACAAAAGTACACCAATGAGCGTGATGGTTTGATTAGGGATATAGGTATAATAAGCGATTTGCTCAAAAAGATACGTGAGAAACGTCTGCATTACGAGCAGATGCAGATTGAAGAAATCATCAAACGGGTATCTTGCGAAGAATTACTGATTCAGGAACTGGAGCAAGTCCGGAATATGAAATCGGAACTGACAAGAGCTTATGAGGATGTATTGAGTAAGTACCGATTGTTGTTTGAGAAACTGGAAGCTGATTTCCGTACTTTTGAGAATAGCCAGCAAGCACGGATAAATGCTCGGAATGCGGAGATTGCCGGCAAGCAGGAGGAATTGATGCAACAACTTCGTGTGGAAGAAGAGAAAGTAAAGGCAACGCAAGAAGAGAAAGTGCAGACTGTGGATAATCGTATTCGGCAGTTGCGCGATGAACAGGCACAGTGTAACCTGAAACTTCAAAAGGTGAAATACGAACATCCCCATCAAAAGGAAATGTCCGATTGTGAAGACGGTATCAACGAACTGCGCAAAAAGGACAAGGAACTGGAACATGGCATCTGTCAGCAACAAGGAGAAATAAAGCAGTTGAGGCAGGAGTGTGAATGGAAAGTGAAAGAGTTGAAATGGGAATTTCAGGCAAAGATGGAGACCGTTCGTAAAGAACGGAGCGCGATTGAAGAACAGTTGCAAACATTGGAGGTCTTGATTGAGAAACGAAAAGGTTCTTTGTGTGAATGGCTGGAGAAGAACAAACCGGATTGGCAGGAGACGATAGGCAAGGTGGCGGATGAGGAACTGGTGTTGTACAATAATGAACTGCAACCTCAATTAGTGAATAAGGAAGCTACTTTGTTCGGCGTTTCACTCAATCTGACAGCAATCGAGCGTTCTGTCCGCACTCCCGAGGAAATGAAGCAGGAGCGCGATAGGCAACAAGCAGCCCGGCAACTCTGTACCGACCGTCTCACTCGACTGACGGAAGAAGAGGGGGAAGCTGTTTCTTCTTTGGAGAAGAAGTATTCGAAGCAAATACATAGTATTTTGGAAGAACAACATCTGATGGAAGCCGAGCGAATGCAGATTCCTGCAAAATTGAAGAATTTGCAGGCTGATTACGCCTCATGGAAGACGAAGGAAGAGGAATGGAAAAGAGGATGTACCGAAGAATTACAGGCGCAACTGAATGATATCGGTCATCGTCTTTATGTGGCGGAAGGCGAGAAGGAGAAGCATTTGGCGGAACGGGAAAAACTGTTGAAAGCTTGCCGGAAAGTGTATAATGACAGCAGGACGGAACTCCGGAAGGAACTGGAGGAGTTTGTTGCCAGCGTTCAGCAAGAGATAGAGCGGATGAAACAGCAAACTGAGGAGCGGAAAAAGGAATTGAAGCAGGTGCAGGAGAATGAATTAAATGGAAAGGGTGCTGATACGGTCACTATCCGCAAGTATGATGACAGGCTTGCCGAAATAAATAAAGAATTAGATTATATAGGTAAATCCCGCCCACAAGTTCTTTATTATGAAAGAGACAAGGAGGAACTGTTTGATAAAGAACCTGCTACGCGAAGCAGGAAGAAAGAACTGGATGCGAAGCTAGTTGCATTGGACGAACGTTTCGCTCTGAAAAAGGAGAAGTTGCAGGTTCAGAAAAAAGGGGCGGACGAGCATCTCGAGCGGATTGGCAAAGAATTGCACTTATTGGAGGACGGGTTGAATAAAGTGGATATGTTCCGGAAAGATGAAACTTTTTGTCCGCCTTCTGTGATAGAAATAGGAGAGAAGCCTACTCGGAAAAATTGCGATGTTATTGTGGAAGAGTTGAAGTCGCTCATCGTATCCACTATCAGAAAAACAGAAGAATTCAAGAAAGCGGTGACGCAGTTCAATGGAAACTTCTCGTCAAAAAACACGTTTCATTTCCGTACGGAACTGGTTGGAGAACAGGATTACTATGATTTCGCTTCCAATCTGTGCGAGTTTGTAGATAATGATAAGATTTCCGACTATCAGAAACATATCAGTGAACGGTATACGGATATAATCCGCCGGATTTCGCAGGAAGTGGGAGGACTGACCCGTAATGAAAGCGAGATACACAGAACAATAAAGGATATCAACGACGATTTTGTCAAGCGGAATTTTGCCGGAGTAATAAAGGAAATAGCTCTTCGCCCGCTTCAGAGCAGCGATAAACTAATGCAGCTATTGCTGGAGATTAAACGTTTTAGTGATGAGAACCAATATAATATGGGAAAGGTTGACTTGTTCTCGCAGGATTCCCGTGAAGATGTCAATGCGATGGCTGTCCGGCATTTGTTGTCGTTTATGAAATTCCTGCTTGACGAGCCGGGACGCAGACGGTTGGCGCTTGCCGATACATTCAAACTGGAGTTCCGCGTGAAAGAGAATGATAATGACACGGGATGGGTGGAGAAGATTGCCAATGTAGGTTCTGACGGCACGGATATTCTGGTAAAAGCAATGGTCAATATCATGCTGATTAATGTGTTCAAAGAAAAGGCGTCACGTAAGTTTGGTGACTTTAAAATCCATTGTATGATGGATGAAATAGGCAAGTTACACCCCAACAATGTGAAAGGTATTCTAGACTTTGCCAATTGCCGGAATATATTGTTGGTAAATAGTTCTCCCACTACTTACAATGTGGAAGATTATCGTTATACCTATTTATTGAGTAAAGACGGGCGGTCAAATACACAGGTTGTCCCATTGTTAACCTATAAATAAGATAGAAAAATGAGTGGCAGTTTATTTACATTGGCAATGGCGAGGCTGGTTCTGAAAATGCTGGGCGGTGAGCTCATACCTTACACAAAGTTTGATGGACTGATAGCAAATAGATTAATGGATGAGGGAATCATTACTATTGTTCCCCGAGGGAGTAAGCGTAGTTTTCGTATGATTGATCCGGAAGGATGCCGTATCTACATCTCCCAGAATTATACTTCCGGCATGGAGCTGGAAGATTGGATTGAGATGAAGAACTGTCCGGATGAAGTGTCGCGTTCGGAGCAAGTGGCGAAGGCGGGGGACTCTAAATTGAGATATACTCGTACGTTCAAAGGTTTTCTCCTCAATTGTTATACGCCTATAGAAGCTACGTTTCATGGCGAACCATGTGTGCTTTCTCCCTTGCAAGGCACTTCTATTTTCATGCAGGATTACGAATATTTTCGTATTCCTGAAGATGTTGTAGTAGTGGGTATAGAGAATGGAGAAAATTTCCAGCATATCCGTGCCCAAAAGTACTTGTTTGAAGGAATGAAAGTTCTTTTCGTGTCCCGTTATCCGCAATCGAAGGATTTGTGTAACTGGCTAAAGATAATCCCCAATCGCTATATTCATTTCGGAGACATAGATTTGGCTGGCATTTCTATCTTTTTAAATGAATTCTATGTAAAATTGGGCAATCGTGCGGAATTTTTCATTCCTGCGGATGTGAAGAAACGCCTCAAGGACGGAAACCGGCAGCTTTATGATAATCAGTATTTGCGTTATAGGGCTATGTTGGTTTCTGACGAACGTTTAAGACCATTGGTGGCAATGATTCATAAATATGGGAAAGCGTATGAACAAGAAGGATATATAAAGTATTAAATTAGTCATATGATTACGCTGGATAATTTTGAGAACTTTGTCCCCTATAAGATATTGATGCGCGGGGAAGAGTATTATGATACAGATGCCGTTTCCGAACTGGAAGAAACCTCACCCGGTGAATGGACTGCAACCGTAGAGGGAACGGATGATTATAATGTAGAAATATCTATGAACGGAAAGGAAGTAGAATCCTGGTACTGTGATTGTCCGTATGATGGAGAAATCTGCAAGCATGTCGTGGCAGCACTTCTGGCAATTCGTGATAATAATAAACGAGTAAGTCGTAGTGCATTTTCAAAAATGAGAATAGTTACAAAGGAAGAAGAGGTTGTACAGCCCAATGTGGACATCAAACAATTGCTGTCATTCATTAGTCCGCAAGAAATTTCTACATTTATCAGTGAATATGCCTCAACGAATCCGGAATTTAAGGCAGCGTTTTTGAAGCGTTTTATATTCAAGGAATCGTCTTCGACATCAAAGGGAAAAGATTATAGAATGGAAATCCAAAAGATTTTTAATAGTTTCGGTGACAGTAAAAAGTCTCGTTATCATAATCGTTATAATGATTACAGTCGTGATTGGGAAACTGTTTTCAATCAAATGGATATTTATCTGAAGAAAGCAGACTTCTTTTTGAGTCTGGGAGATATGGATAGTACTATTGCCATAGCTCTTCAAACACTTCGTTCTATCGGTGAGAATTATGAGGATGAATTACTATATATTGACGATGATGATGACTTTGGCACTTCCCTTTATTGTGAGCATGCAGGAGGTTTACTCATGAAAGTGGTTGGACATCCTAAAACAACTCAGAAACAAAAGACGGATATTCTACAGGAATTACGTCAGATTGCTGAAATATCTACTTATCGAAATTACGGAATCTATGATATAGATGAACTTATGATGCAAATCAATCTTTCGATTCAGCCGACAGAAAAAGCCTTGGAATTGATTGATGGACTTCTTGAAACAAGAAAGGACACTCATGATTTATATCAGTTAGTTCTTCGCAAAGTCAACTTATTATTGGAGCAGAATGAAGAGCAAAAAGCGAATGAAACGATCCGCCAATATCTTTATCTGACTGAAATACGGGAGATGGAGGTTGAAAAATTGATTGTCCGTTGCCAATACGATGAAGCCATCCGTTTGCTGAATGAAGGAATAGAGATTGCGGAAGAAGAGATATATCCCGGTACCGATAGTAAATGGTTGGAAATAAAACTGAAGATTTACGAGACGACCAACCGGACTTCCGAAGTAATTGATACATGTCGTCTATTGTTTGTGACAGGCAGGGATAAACTGACATATTACAATAAACTTAAAACTCTGATTCCGAAAGAACAATGGAAGAGTTTTCTGGATGCGATGATGAAGGAAACAGAATTTAGTAACTATTTTTCTTTCGGTGGAAGTGCTGAAGCTGATATCTATGTGAAAGAACAGGATAATGAGCGTCTGTTCACCTTGTTGTCATCAACTAGATATGATCAACTGGAAGCATTGATGCGGTATGCTCATTATTTGAAGGATACTCATTCGGAACAGCTGATTGCTATGTATACTTCTTCGTTGAATGACTATGCCGAACGGAAAATGGGACGGAGGAATTATGAATTTATCGCACGAGTGTTACCGTGCATACATAAACTAAAGGGAGGACAGACTGCAGTGAAAAACATAGTAGCGGAATTCCGGATAAAATATAAACGTCGTCCGGCAATGATGGAAGTGTTGAAGGATTTTTGAAAAGATTTTATTATAAGTTTTTTCCATCTCTGTAGTTTAGGGATGATAAAGTTCGTACCTTTGTAAAGTTACAAATAAGAATGATAATGAAGAAGTCTATAAAACGTTTACCCAAATGTACACAGGAAGAATTGACAGTCTTGCTGGATTTAGTGTGTAAAAGCATCGGGAATTGTCAGATGGTTATCCTGTTCGGAAGTTATGCAAGGGGAAACTATGTTTTATGGGACACTAATATAGAATTTGGTGTTCATACTTCCTATCAAAGCGATTATGATATTCTTCTTGTTGTGACCGGGCAGACTAAATATGTGGAAAGAAAATTGAACCGTATTACGAATCAATATCATGATTTGTTTGCTGGTCGTCGTCATGCTTTTCCACAATTTGTTGTAGAACATATTAATACAGTAAACCGTAATTTGGAAATCAGCCAATATTTCTTTACAGATATAGTAAAGGAAGGAATTATGCTTTATAATAGTGGCAAACACGAATTGGCTAAACCACGGAAGTTGAGTTTTAGAGAGATTCGGGATATTGCGCAGAGTGAATTTGATAGGTTGTATCCTTATGCTTGTGACTTTTTGGGTGTTGTGAAGGAATATTTCATGCCTAAAGAACAATATAACTTATCAGCTTTCATGCTTCATCAGACTTGTGAAAAATTATACTATACTATCCTGATGGTTTTTACGAATTATCTTCCAAAAACTCATAAAATTAAAGAGCTTAGTGGGATGGTAAAACGTTTCTCACAGGAATTGACCACAGTCTTTCCTCAAAATACGGATGAAGAGAAAGAATGTTTTGATTTATTATGCCGTTCGTATATCGAGGCTCGTTATAACAAAGATTTCAGTATCTCACAAGAACAACTGGAATACCTTATTGCCCGCATAGATATTCTGAAAGATATTACTGAACGCTTATGTAAAGAGAAGATTGTGGAATATGATACGATGACGGAATAATTGTTCCCTGTGAAATAAGTCGGTGTCGCATTTATAACTTGAACTCAGAGGTTCAACTCTCTATGAAATGAAAAACAAAATATATCTGTCATCTGTCACAGATTATAATCTAACTTGCAGAGTATAAGTACTTAATGCTGTGACAGCACAAGGTGACAGCAGTGTGATAGCAATAATGCTGTCACCTAAAAAAACAAATACAAAATAAAAACGCTGTTCGAAAATGAATAGTATTAGCCATAAATGGATAAGTTGTTCATTTTATTACCCCCGTACTTATGAATTGTGTCCTGCCTTGAAACCAACAGTTTCAAGGTGCGAAACTGTTGGTTCTGTAGTGTACTGAATAAGTTGACACTTCTCAAATTCGAAATTCACATGGAAGAATTAAAAAAGAAGTACACTCCTTACACAGAATCTGAACGAATGTCTTATATTCGTGAGTATTTATCGACTTCCGAAACGAAGTCTCAGTTTGCCAAGCGTACGGGTATTTGCCGTCGTTTGCTGATTCTTTGGCTTGATAAGTATCATATAAATGATAAAGTTATGAGTACAGAACAACCCTCTTTAAGAAAAGACTCTGATGAGTCTCTCAATGAACTGGAGAAAGAACTCGCTGCATTGCGTGCCGAAAATCGCAAGCTTCAACGTGCTCTTCAGGAAGAAAGTCTTCGTCATGAAGCTTGTGAGGAATTGATTAATCTTGCGGAGTCAACCTATCACATCAAGGTTCGAAAAAACTCCGATGCCAAGTAATCGACACCTTGTCACAGGGGAACTCTGCCCTTCATATGCGCGGCAGTCTGCAGTTCCTCTGTGATTACTTCGGCATAACCAGACAAGGTTATTATAAGCATGTCAACAGAAAAATGGAAATAGACATCCTCACATCAAGCATTGTGTTGTATTGTAATGAGTTACGTAAACTTATGCCCAAGGCTGGTATGCGTGAACTCTATGCATGCTGCCTTCGCAAGTTTGGTGTCAGGATGGTCATTGGACGTGATCAATGCTATAATATTTTTCGTGCCAATGGCCTTTGTCAACGTGTCAGACGTGTGAGGCCAAAGACAACAAATTCCAATCATAATTATTACATTTATCCAGACCTGCTGAATGTCACGCCTAAATTTGTAGCTGACACATTCGGTTCAATGGTTGTAGCGGACATAACCTATGTTGCCACGTGCCAGGGATGGGCTTACCTGTCCCTTCTTACCGATGCGGGCAGTCGGGCCATAGTCGGATATGCCCTGTGCAAAACACTCGAAGCGGAAGGTCCTTTAAAGGCACTGAGGATGGCTATGGACTTTTACAACAGATACAATGTTGATTTGAATAATCTGATACACCATTCTGACCGGGGAGTGCAATACTGCTCAAACCTGTATGTAGGTATGCTCAAGAAACATCATATTAATATCAGTATGACTCCGTGTGGGGATCCGCTACATAATGCTCTGGCTGAACGGATGAATAACACGATCAAGAATGGGTGGCTTTTTGACTGTACAGATGACAGCTTTGAACAATTGGATAAACGTATAGCCGATGCCATATATGCATACAATTATGTTAGACCGCATCAAGGCATACAAATGAGAACTCCGATGGAATATATTCGTAAATGCAGTGGAAAGGTAGCTGAAGTCCCGCTCGTCGGGACGGGTGCTCCCGCCCCTATTCTTATGGATTACGCA
>ERZ1108168.1067-NODE-1067-length-13672-cov-3.404201_pt1 | contig 13672 bp, 10 predicted proteins | sample MGYA00403704_ERZ1108168 | MGnify/ENA primary metagenome ERZ1108168 (study PRJEB35170, sample SAMEA104062421) | human gut metagenome | biome: human gut; feature: human-associated habitat; material: faeces | place: Denmark | collected 2012-06-12 ...
CGTCGAACAGGTAATTCACCGTGGGGCTGTGCAGTATAAACTCAGTGGGGCTGTATTTTGCTTCGCCGTTCCATAGCTCATTATCTGTCTCAATGGGTGACATATTTTCAACTGCGTCCCTGGGCAAAATCACCACAAAGGAACCTGGTGCAAAAAGAATAGCTATTTTCTGCACTTTGCCATCCACCACTACTTCGCCGTAGCATTGATAATTTTCTTCCTCTTTTACGGTAAACCATGCGCCGTATTCCTCGCATACCCATTTAGCATCTCCATAGTCGTAAGGGCGGCAGCCACTATATGGGTCGCACGCGCACAGCGAAAGCACGCACAGTAGCATAATCGCCGCGCACCGGACGGCATGCCCCAAAGCCCTATTTCGCGTTCTGCACTCTGTACCCGACAATAAATTGTCCATTTTCAATAACTTCCCCCATTGTCTTTTTTTCCGTTGACTCCGCCGAATTATTAAATCGATTGTAAACCATCAATTCTCCGTTCACCTTCTGCACCGCGAATGTATGATACCCCTCAAAAATCGTACCCTTTCGGTTCCAGATCGAAACGATCATCACATCGCCTTCGCCCGCCTCGCGCTCCAGGGCGTCCGGGTCGGTGTATTCCTCGTACTGCACGCCGTATTGCTTCAGCACCTGCGGCGCGCCGTAGGGGTTCGTCCCCCATGCTCCGCCGCCCGCCATCGCGCCGCTTATCTCATAGCGCCGGCCCACCTCGGCCAGGCTGGGGTCCTTCCCCAGCAGATACAGCGCGTTATAGGTCCCGATCACGCCGCACCCGCTGTCCTTCATCTGAGAATTGCCGTAGGCAAATTCTCCCGCCGCGTCAACGCCCTGCCCGTGGACGGGCCGCCCGGAGATATCGTGCGTTTTGTTTCTTTCATAGTTTGCATTGCTTGTTTCAATCGCCTGCGCAAGCCCTGTTCCCGGCTCGCTGCCGGGAACGCTGGGAATGGGGGACAAAGCCGTGCTCAGGCCCAGAGCCGCCCGCTCCAGCAAAGGCCGGACATATTTTGTGTACGCCGCGCCAACACCTTCGGCCTGTGCGCGCTCCTGCGCCAGCGTCTGCGCCTGCAGCGCCGCCTGCTGCTCCAAAAAGGCATCCCGCCAGCTTTCCGTATCCTGCCTTTTTTTCAGTGTACCATATCCCCCGCCGGGCTGCAATGCTTTGCCGGTCTCCGTGCCCGCCTTCCGCCGCTCGGGCCGCAGCAGCTCCGCCAGCGCCTGCCCCGCATACACCGTGTCGCGGTACGCCGGGTCCACGCCCTCAAGCGCAAAGCCGGGCGCGCCCTGCTCCGGCCCGGCAGGCGGCTCCCCGCCCGGCGTGGCCTGCGCCATGCTCCGGCGCTGCCCCGCCAAAAGCATGGTCCCCGCGCCGTCCGGCAGGTTCTCCGGCAGCGCCGCCCAAGGGGTTCTCTCTGCCCGGCGCGCCTGCCCCGGCCACGCTTCCCCCAAGCCCGGCCACGGCTGCTTTTCCCCTGTGTAAAAGGCGTTTTGCGCCCCCGCGCCGGACGGCGCGAACGGCTTCCGCTCCTCCTCCGTAATGAACGGCTGCTTGGCCAGCCGTTCGCTGAACGCCTCGTCCCAGCTTTGCCACGGCTTTTCCTTTCGCTGCTGCGCCGCCTCAAACGCCGCCGTGTAAGCCCGCCTCCGCAGCTTTCCCTCCAATGCCTTTTTCTTCTGTTCCCCCTGGCCCATGCTCCATCCGTCTGCCTTTTTCATGCCGGACGCCTCCTGCTTTTATTTTGTTTTGAAAGAGGTTTGCCCCTTCCGCTTTCCAGCATAAACCTTTCCGCGTCCGTTTTTCCGGAAAACGCAAAGGCGCCGCCGTTCCGAAGAACGGCGGCGCGAAATTTTCCTTTTTTCTGTAAGAGGTGTTTGCCCGTCCGGCGCGAGTCCGGGCGGAGAAACGGGTTTTCAGGCTTTTTCGGCAGGCCGGTGACTCTCCCTGTTTAAAAACCATCGACGCCGAAAAAAGCCCTTCCCCCCCCCTTTCGGCGCATTGACGCAGGAAACCATGTTTTCTTACGGCAACGCGCCTTTTTCTTCCAGAGCAATACCGCACAATTCCAGGTGTCGAATCGCGCCGGCAGATTTTTTTGCAGGTTAAACAAAAAGCGCAGCGAATACTTTGTGTATTCACCAGCATTTTTGTGACAGTTGCCGGAAAATCCGCAAGCGAGGCGGCGCTTAAGGCATCAGCCGTGAATTGTGCGGTGTTGCCCTAGCTCTTTTCCGCTGCCTCCCGCTCCAGCTCGCCGCAGGCGGCGGCCAGCGCGTTCAGGCCGTCCACAATGCGTCCGGCCACTTCCTCCCTCTGGGTGCGGAACGGCGCGCCGTCTGAAAAGCAGACCGGTTCGCCCGTGACGATGCGCTTTGTTTTCCCGCAGTACACCGGAACAAAGCGCAGATGCGCCCCCGTCCCGGCATGGTACAGCTTTTCCAGCTGCAAAAAGCCCTTGTAGATCTCGCCCGTGGCCGGCGCGGCGCTGTCGTAGGCAACGTCGGGGCACAGCATGATGCTCTCACCGCGCAGCAGCGCCTGCGCGCTTTGCTCCATCATGTCCCGCGTTTCCTTCAGGCTGCGGTAGACCGGGATGGCTCCGAAAGAGCGCACCACCGCGGGCACGGTCAGCGAAAGCACCCCCGCCGCCGCCCAGGCCGCCGGAGCGGGCCAGCCGAACCGTTTGCGGAACGTGTAGCCGTAATACTGGGCAAAGCATTCGTGCCTGTCCAGAAAAACATGCAGCACCCAGGGGCGCGGCTCGTCCGGCAGCAGGGCCAGCGTATGCACCGGGCCGGACATATTGCGGTGATGCACCACATACACGGCGGGCGGCTGCGCTTTCTGCGCGCCGGAGGTATCCCATCTGTGCAAAAACGGGCGGACGCCGGCGCGTAAAAAGCGCGCCAGCGGCCCGTATATCTTCTTTTTATTCACAGCGCCGCCCCCCTGCCGCCGTCCTCCCGGCCCGCCGCGTGCTGCGGGCACTTGTCGGCTTCCGCCTCCATTTCGCCTGCGGCGAAACCGCGCTGGCCGGTTACCGGCCCCACCTTTTGGGTTTGCCGCGCAAAATCAGGCGCGGCATTTCGCTGCGCGAAACCACCCTGTGCGGTTGTCCGCTTCGCGTCCATGGCTTCGCCGCTTCCGTAAAGCACCGGCCGCGGCGTCTTTTCACTGAACACCCAGCGAAGCTGCACCTGGTAGCTGGCCACGGCCAGAAGCGCGTCCACCAGCAGCTTGGCCAGCATGTCGTCCATGTGCAGCCCGGTGCACGCCGCCCACACGCCCACAAAGGACAGCATCAGCTGCGCCAGCCACAGACAGTAGTATTTTGCCACCGTCGGGCCGATCTTCTTGTTCTGCACATAGGGCAGACGGCGGTTGCAGGTATAGTTCACCACGCTGGAGAGCGTGCGCGCGATGACCGCCGCAAAAAACAGGCGCGGCGCCAGCGGAAGGCCCAGCAGCAGCCATTTCACCAGCACGCAGTATACAAACACGTCCACCACCACACTCAGCCCGGCGGACATGGCGTACTGCACCAGCCCGCTGCCCAGCTGGTGGATGATGCGCGCGGAATCCGCCACGGTGCGGTAATGGCTGCCCTCGTTGTTGTTGAAATACACCGTCTCGATGGGCACGATGGTATACGGGATGCTGCGCTGCTTTGCGTAGATGAGCATGTTCAGCTCGTATTCGTAGCGTTCGCCGCGCACCTCCAGCAGGTCCCTGTGCATCCCGTTCGGAATGCCGCGCAGGCCCGTCTGCGTATCTTTCAAATCAATGTTGTACAGCACGCGCATGGCCGCCGAGGTAACGCGGTTGCCTGTTGCGCTGCGCGCGGGCGTGCCGGGGCCGAAATCACGGCAGCCCAGCACCAGCGTGCCCGGGCAGGCCTCCATGGCCTCGCACACACGGCGCACATCCTTTACCGTATGCTGGCCGTCACAGTCCGCCGTCACGATGCCCGCGCAGCCGTCCTCATGCGCGCCGTACCAGCGCAGAGCCGTTTTCAGGGCCGCGCCCTTCCCCCGGTTCTGTTCGTGCGTCAGCACCGTGCAGCCCATCTCCGCCAGCGCCGCGAATACCGGCGCATACGCCGGCCCGCTGCCGTCGTCCACTACAAGCACCGGGCCAAGGCCCGCCGCCAGCACCTCCTGCGCATAGGGAACGAACTCCCCGCCCGGCTCGTACGCCGGGATCACGATACAAACACGCATGCCGCACAACTCCCCATTGAGCGCCCGCTCTTCCGCAGGGCTTTCATCTCTATCTATAAGACGATTTGACACACCAAATCAACTACACAATTTTAAGAAATTCTTAAAAATAAATCAAGGGGGGATAAACGGCGCTCCTGCTCCGCTTATCCCCCCCTGCGGCGTGGCCCGCCGCCCTTTTTCCGGCTTTTCACGGCAGGAAAAAAACTTTACAGCCGCGCCCCTCAAATGCGCCCCTGCCGCCGCAGCCACGCCACGGTGTCGGCCAGCGTCGTGCCGAAGGGGCGCGTGGTATAGCCCAGCTCCCGCGCGGCCTTCGCATGGGAAAAGCGCGCGCCCGACGAAAGCGTGTACAGCGAATACGCCGTGTACAGCGGCGGCTGGCGCAGCAGCCTGTAATACTGCTCGGAAAGAGGCGCCGCAGCCCTGGCCAGCCACAGCGGCAGCATCACCCGCACCCGCCTGCGGCCCGTGATGCGGTGCAGCATGGCCAGCACGTCCCGCACCGTGCAGTACCGGCCGGAAAGGATATAGCACTCCCCCGGCCGCCCCCGCTCGCAGCAGGCCAGTATCCCCGCCGCCACGTCGCGCACGTCCACAAAGTCATAACCGCCGTCCACGCCCGCGGCCAGACGGCCCGTGCAGAAATCCTGCACCAGCTGCGTCAGGTGTCCATGGCCGTAGTCATACGGGCCGCAGATGCCCGAGGGATGCACGACGCGGACGTCCAGCCCCCGCGCGCGGGCCGCCAGCGCATAGGCCGTGGCCGCGGCCTTTGTTTTGGCGTACAGCCCAACCACCGCGCCGGGGCTGAACACGTCCGTCTCCGACACCAGCGCGCCGCCGGGCTTTTCCGGCAGCGCGTGCACCGAGCTTACATGCACCAGCTTTTTCACGCCGCGGCGCACGCAGGCGTCCACCACGTTTTTTGTGCCCGTCACATTTACGTCATAAACGTTCTGGTCGAACCGGGAGGCGATGCTCACGATGCCCGCGCAGTGGATGACCGTCACGTCCCGCCCCTCCGCGCCCGCGAACAGCGCCTCCAGCGAGGCCGGGCTGCGCACGTCGCCCGCCACGGCCTCCACGCCCCCGGGGAGCTGGGGCGCGTGCTCCTCCCCCGGCAGAACGAGCGCGCGCACCTGCCCGCCCGCGCGCGCCAGCCTGTGCGCAACGGTATTGCCCAGATGGCCCGTCGCGCCTGTTACGAGATACAGCTCCTTCATGGCCCGCCGCCTTTCCCAACGCCCCGCGCAGCGGGGCGTGCCTGCCGTGTGATGCTTCCTTCCTTTATTATTCTACCACGCATTTATCTCTAAACTTTGAACAGCGCCCCGGCGCGGGATATTTTTCCGCCCGGCCGCGCGGCCTTCCCGGCGCACCGCGGGCGGCCGCTTTGCGCGGCTGTTCCCCTCCGCGGCAAAATGTGGTATTCTAAGAAATAGCTTTTGGCTGTTTTTGCAGGCACAAGGCATACCGCGGCGCACAGCGCGCCGCCCGGAACAGAGGACGTGAAAAACATGAATGAAGCACAACGCATCACCGAATGGGTGGAACAAAAAAAGGAAAGCGCCATTGCGCTGGCCAGGGCCGTCTGGGGCTTTGCGGAGCCGAACTGGCGCGAAACGCAGAGCGCCGCCGCCATCAGCGCCGCGCTGGAGGCCGAGGGCTTTGCGCTGGAGCGCCGCCCCTGCGGCATGGAGACGGCTTTCGTCGCCACATGGGGCGGCGAAGGGCCGGTCATCGCCTTTTTGGGCGAATACGACGCGCTGCCCGCGCTTTCCCAGCAGGCGGGCCGCGCTGAAAAAGCGCCGCTTTGCGAGGGCGCGCCAGGCCATGGCTGCGGGCACAACCTGCTGGGCGCGGGCAGCTTTGCCGCAGCCGTGGCGCTGAAGGACTACTGCCGCGAAACCGGCCTGCGCGCCACCGTCAAATACTTCGGCTGCCCGGCTGAGGAGGACGGCGGCGGAAAGGTGTTTTTCGCCCGCGCCGGATATTTCGACAAGGTGGATGCGGTGTTCGCCTGGCATCCCGGCCCCGCGAACTACGTCAGCGGGCAGGGCTGCCTTGCCGTGACGGGCGTGCTGTACAGCTTTAAGGGACGCACGGCCCACGCGGCGGGCGCGCCCTTTGCCGGGCGCAGCGCGCTGGACGCGGCCGAGCTGATGAACGTGGGCTGCAACTATCTGCGGGAACACATCATCCCCGAGGCGCGGCTGCATTACGCTTACCGCGACGTGGGCGGCACCGCCCCCAACGTGGTGCAGGAGAGCGCCTGCGTGCATTACTACATCCGCGCGCCCCGTGTGGCCCAGATGCTGGACATCAAGCGGCGTGTGGACGATGTGGCCCGGGGGGCCGCGCTGATGACGGGCACGGCGCTCACCATCCGCGAGGTGGACGGCTTCTCCGACTATGTGCCCAACAGGGCGCTGTCCGAGCTGCTGTGGCAATGCATGCGGGAGGTGGGCGCGCCCGCCTGGGACGAAGCCGACCGGGCGCTGGCCGCACAGTTCGCCGCCACGCTCTCCGCCGGGGAGCGCGCGGACAACCTGGCCTCCACGCTCTCGGCCACGGACCTGCCGCTGTCCCATTATGCGGGCAAGGACCTGGACGACGGCATCGCGCCGTTCTTTTACGACCCCAAAACCGCCGAGCCCGGCAGCACCGACGTGGGCGACGTGAGCTACTGCGCGCCCACGGCCCAGTGCTACTACGCCGCCGGGGCGCTGGGCACGGGCGGCCACACCTGGCAGATGGCCGCGCAGAGCTGCAGCCCGCTGGGCTTCAAGGGCATGCTGGCGGCGGCGGCAGCCATGGCGCTGGCGGGCGCGCGCGCGGCAGCGGACCCCGCGCTTCTGGCCCTGGCCAGGGAGCAGCACGCGCAAAGCTGCCCGGACGGCTACACCTGCCCCATGCCGGAAAACGCCGTCCCCGCATATGTGGAATAGGCCCCGGCCCGGCGGGCGCGGCGGCGCGTGAAGGCACGCCCTTGGGCGCACGCGCCCGGCGGCCGCATTTGCGGAAGCCCCCTGCCCCGCCGGCGCGGGCGCTTTCCTGCCCGGCGGCAAAAAAACACGCGCGGAAGGCCCCGAAACGGCCGCGGCCGCTTGTGTTTTTGCCCCGTGCTGCTGTATAATAAACGCAAAGGCGCCCGGTGCGGCCGGGCACGCCCGCACAAAGAAATGGGGGCTTTTTCATGTGGGCCGTTTACGCGGGGCTTTCCGCATTGTTCGCCAGCCTGACGGCGATCCTCGGCAAGATCGGCGTCCAGGGCATCAATTCCAACCTGGCCACGGCCATCCGCACCATCTTCGTGCTTGTGATGGCCTGGGGGATGGTGTTCATCACCGGGGCGCAGGCCGGCATGAAGGACATCGGCGGCAGAAGCCTTGTGTTCCTCATGCTCTCCGGCCTTGCCACAGGGGCAAGCTGGCTGTGCTATTATAAGGCGCTGCAGGTGGGGCAGGTGGCAAAGGTCGTCACCATCGACAAATTCAGCCTCATCCTCACATTTCTTCTGGCCGCGCTTTTCCTGGGGGAAAAGCTCACGCTCAAAACGCTGCTGGGCGGCGTGCTCATCACCGCCGGCACGCTCGTTGTGGCGCTGTGACCACACCGGATAAGGAGTACAAATGGAAACGAATTTTGACTGCATTGTCATCGGCGCAGGCCCAGCGGGGCTTTCGGCGGCGCTGAACCTGCGCCAGCGCGGCAAGACCGTGCTGGTGGTGCACAGCGGCGAAACGCTGCTGGCCAAGGCCGAGCAGGTGGACAACTATCTGGGCATGCCGGGGCTGTCCGGCAAACAGATGATGGAGCGCTTTACGCAGCACGCCCGGGACGCGGGCGCTGTGCTGCGCAAGGGGCGCGCGGGCAACGTCATGCCGTTCGGCGGACGCTTCATGGTCAATCTGGACGGCGATATCCTGGAAACGGGCGCCGTGGTGCTGGCCTGCGGCGTTTCCAAGGCAAAGCCCGTGCCCGGCGAGGCCGAGCTGCTGGGCCGCGGCGTTTCCTACTGCGCCACCTGCGACGGCATGCTGTACCGCGGGCGCGCGGTAGCGGTGTGGGGGCTTTCCCCCGAAGCGCCGCAGGAGGCCAATTTCCTGCACGGCATCGGCTGCTCCGTCACCTACATCGCGGGCCGCAGGCCCGACACGCTGGAAGCGGGCGTGGCCTTCCGGGCCGGGCGCGTGGAGGCCGTGGAGGGCGGGGCCGCCGTGGAGGCCGTGCGCGTGGGCGGCGCCGCGCTGCCCGTACAGGGCGTTTTTATCCTGCGCGCGGCCACGCCGCCGGACGCGCTGGTGCCCGGCCTTGCGCTGGAAAACGGCTTTGTAAAAACAGACGCCGCCATGCGCACCAACATTCCCGGCCTGTTCGCCGCGGGCGACATGACGGGCAAGCCGCTGCAGGTGGCCAACGCCGTGGGCGACGGCCTTGTGGCCGCGCTGGCCGCCGTGGACTATCTGGACGGCGTCAGCCCCATGACGGATTGACGCGCGGTGTTCCCGCGCAAACATCATACACAGATCAAGGAGGCCCTGCTTTGAAACGGACGGATTATATTTCCTGGGACGAATATTTTATGGGCGTGGCGCTGCTCACCGCGCAGCGCAGCAAGGACAACACCTCACAGGTGGGCGCGTGCATCGTCAGCCGTGAAAACAAAATTTTGTCCATGGGCTACAACGGCATGCCCACCGGCTGCTTCGACGACGACATGCCCTGGGAGCGCGAGGGCGAACCGCTGAAAACCAAATACATGTATGTCTGCCACGCCGAGCTGAACGCCATACTGAACCATGCCTCCGGCACAGGCAGCCTGAAGGGCGCGCGCATCTACACCACGCTGTTCCCCTGCAACGAATGCGCCAAGGCGCTGATCCAGAGCGGCATCTCACAGGTCATCTATTACGAGGACAAATACGCGGATTCCGATTCCGTGATCGCCAGCAAACGGATGTTCGACATGGTGGGCATCCGCTACACGCCGTACAAGCGCACGGGCCGCGGCGTGGCGCTGGCGCTGTGAGCCGCGCGCTCCGGCTGATGCAGAAAACCAGAGCGGCGCTCCCTTTCAAAGAGGGAGCGCCGCTCTGGTTTGTTTTTATCCCGCCTGCATGTCAGAGCCCCTGCGCGGCAAGCACCCCGGCCATAACGGAAACACCCTTCACGATGTTCTCCGGCGTGGGGGTGGAAAAATTCATGCGGAAGCTGCCGCACGGCGCTTCTTCGTCCACCATGAACGCGTTGCCCGGCACAAGCGCCAGCTTGCGCGCAAGGCATTCCCGCACAAACGCGGGCATGTCCGCTCCTTCGGGCAGCGTGCCCCAGATGAACATGCCGCCCTCGGGCCGCGTATAACGGACCTGCGGGCACTTTTCATCCAGCTGTTCCATCATCAGCGCCGCCTTGGCCGCGTAAATTTTGCGTATCTCCCGGATGTGCGCGTCCATATCCGTGCGCGTCAGCATGGCCTCGCATACACGCTGCGCCCACACGTTGGTGTGCACGTCGCTGCACTGCTTCGCCACCACAAAGGCGGCCATCAGCTTTTTGTCGCAGACGCAGTACGCAAGGCGCATGCCCGGGCACAAAATTTTGGAAAAACTGCCCGCGTAGATAACGGCGCCCTCGGTGTCCATGCTTTTGATGGACGGCACCGGCTCGCCCGCGATGCGCAGCTCCCCGTAGGGGTCGTCCTCCAGCACGGGCACGCCGTACCGCACCGCAAGCGCATAGACGGCCCTGCGCTTGGCAAGGCTCATGGTCTTGCCCGTGGGGTTCTGGAAATTGGGGATGCAGTAGAAAAAGCGCGGCTTTTCCGGCGCGGCAAACACGGCCTCCAGCGCGGCCAGGTTTACGCCGTCGTCCTCCATCGGCACGCCGGCCAGGCGCGCGCCGCTGCTGCGGAACGCGTTGAACGCCCCCAGGAACGCCGGGTTTTCCACAGCCACCACGTCGCCCTCGTTGCAAAGGCATTTGGCCGCGAAATCCAGGATCTGCTGGCTGCCGGATGTAATGAGCACGCCGTCGTTTTCCTTCGCCACCCGTTCGCGCCGGTTGGCAAAGGCCCGCACGGCTTCGCGCACCGAGGGCACGCCCTCCGACACCGAATACTGCAGCGCGGCCACAGGGTCCTGCCGCAGCAGTTCGTCCGAAAAGCGCGCGATGTCCTCCGCCGGGAATGAATCCGCCGCCGGGTTCCCGCCCGCAAAGCTGATGAGCGTCGGGTCGCTCATCTGCTTGAGTATCTCGCGGATGACCGACGGCTTCATATTGCGCATCTTATCCGAGATTTTGAATTCCATGTTCTTTCCCTTCCCTTTCCGTATCCTTTGGCCGCCCCAAAAGGCGGGCGGCTCATTCCTTTCCGTCTGTTTTGCACGCGCCGGGGATGGCCGCGTAGCTGTGGTCGATGGTGACCACGGCGTAATATTTCGTTTCGCCCGCGTCGTGCGTCTCCACAAGGCTCTGGATGCGTTTGCGCAGCGCGGCGTCCGAAAGCGGAAAATTGTGCGGCACCACGGTGTCGAAAATCAAATTTGTGTGGGACGGCCCCTGCACCATGCGGAAATCGTGGATGGAAAGCTCCGGCGAAATGCTCCGCACCAGCTCCTTCACCCACTCCCGGGCCGTGCCCACCGCGTCGTCGCCCGTCAGGATGGGGTCGTAATGGATGATGAGGCTGATGTGGTCGTTCTCCTGGAAATCCCGTTCGATGTTGTCGATGATGTCGTGGCTCTGCATCACGTCGTTTTCCGCCGCCATCTCCACATGTACGCTGGCAAAACGGCGGCCGGGGCCGTAATCGTGCACCATCAGGTCGTGGGTGCCCAGCACGCCGTCGTAGCTTATCACCTTTTTGCCGATGTAATCCGTCAGTTCCTCGCTGGGCGCCTCCCCCAGCAGCGGATCCACCGTTTCCTTCAGGATGCCCACGCCGCTCCACAAAATGAACAGCGCCACGCCAAGGCCCATCCAGCCGTCCAGCTCCAGCCCCGTCAGGCCCGAGACCACGCTCGCCGCCAGCACCGCCGCCGTGGAGATCACGTCGTTGCGGCTGTCCATGGCCGTGGCTTCCAGCGCGGCCGAGCCGATGCGCCTGCCCACCTTTTTATTAAAGGCCGCCATCCACAGCTTCACGCCGATGGAGAGCAGCAGCACCGCCACGGTGACAAGGCTGAACTCCACGGCCGTGGGGGACAGGATCTTGCCGATGCTGGAACGCGCCAGCTCCACGCCGATGACGAGGATCATCACCGAGACGGCCAGCCCCGCCAGATATTCGATGCGCGCATGGCCGTAAGGGTGTTCGTCGTCCGCGGGCTTTGCCGAAAGCCGGAAGCCCACCAGCGTGATGACGCTGGACGAGGCGTCGGAAAGATTGTTCACCGCGTCGGCCGTAATGGAGATGCTGCCGAACAGCGTGCCCACCGCCAGCTTGGCCGCACACAGCAGCACGTTGCAGAAAATGCCCACCGCGCCCGCCAAATTGCCATAAGCGGTGCGCACGGCAGGGTCGTTCACGTCCGTGCTGTTTTTGATAAAGCGTTTTACCAGAAAGTCCGTCAAAGCCGCCGCCTCTTTTCCAGAATTATACAAATTTCAGATTCTTTTTATTATACGGCGAAGGAGGCAAAAGTGCAACCCGTTTGCAGCGGCTGACCGCCGGTGGCCGCCGCTTTGCCCAAGCTGCGTCCGCTTTTCTTGGGCAAGGCGACGGTTTTCCGGCGGCGTGCTGTGCAAGCCCTTTGCTTTTTGGTATGATACAGTTAAGAAGCAGCTTTACCGCTGTTCACATTTACATCAGGAGGTGCTCAGGATGACAACAGCAAGGGACCCGCAGAAGAAAAAGCGCGCGCCCTCGAAGGGCCGGGTGCTCCTGTGGGCCGGCGTTTTTCTCTTGAATTTCGTTTTGCTCACAGCGGCGGTTTCCCTAGCGGTATTCCCTCAGGCGGGCCCGCTGACGGCCGAGCGGCTGGCCCGGCTGCCCTATTTTGAAGGCTGCGAGCTTCTGGACGTGCACACGAGGGCGGGCGGTTCTGCGCGGCTGTTCGGCCAATCGGACGCGGACTGGGTGCTTTACCGGAACAGCGCCGGCGAAACGCGCCTTGTGGGCGTCAGCTGGAGCCTTTACACCTCCCGCTTTCGCATCGACGAAAAAACCGACGCCGCCGTTCCCGGCGACAGGCTTTATCACACCGCTCAGGTTCAGAGCGGTTCCGGCCTGTATGAGGTCTCCGTTCAGACGCAGGACCGGATCATGGACGCGCGCTGCATTGCCGGAATGCAGGGCCCCCAAAGCAGCGTATGGCTCTATATTTCCCTTGCGCTGGGCCTGACGCTGCTGGAAGCCGCCGTCCCGCTGTTTATTCAGCGCCGCCGCAAAGGCGCGTTGGCATAAAAAAACATCGGTTTTGGGCCGGACGGTTTGACGCGCAGCGTCAAAAGGCGCGTTGACGCAAGAAAACATCGGTTTTGTGCTGACGGTTTTGGCGCACAGCGTACTCAAAAAGTCTGGCAATCCACAAAGGATTGCCAGGCTTTTTTCGCGCACTGTACATCCAAAACCGCCGGGCCAAAACTGCGCAGCACCCTTGAAACGGGAATTTTCGATGCAGAGCAAGGAAAATTGCCGCAGGCACCCTTTGTGGTTGTCAAGGCGATTTGACGAAGCTATGCGCGGAAATTCCCGCTTCAAGGACGATGTTTTCTTACGCCAACACGCCTAAAGGCGGGCCATGATTTTGGCCTGCAAGTGTGCCGGACGAGGCCATGCGCAAAAATTTTTGTTTCCGGGCGATGGCTTCCTGCGTCAACACGCTTAAGCCGGGCGTAAAATACAACCAAAAGCGGAAGGCCTTTGGCCTTCCGCTTTTCCATTCCCGCATTTGCCGCATTTCACAAATTGCACGCCTGTACCGTGTCCGGGGCCGGGGCCGCCGCGTTTTGTTCGGGCGCGTCCGCTTCCCCTCCGCCCCGCACGCCGCCCTGCGCTGCGTTTGCAGCAGTGCCGCACCGCCGTGCCAGCGACAGAACGTCCTGCGGCGCGTCCAGCAGAAAATCCGCCGCCGCGCCGTTCTCCACGCCGCCCAGAAGCTGCTGGGCGAGGCACTGCTCCACCCGCCGCGTGATGGCCCTGCGCAGGCTGCGCGCGCCGGAGGACGGCTCGTATGCCTCACGCACCAGCAGCCGCGCGGCGGCGGGCGTGTGCGCCAGGCGGATGCCCTGCTGCGCGGCGCGCGCTTCCAGCTCCCGCAGCAGCGTTTCCCCAATGGCCACAAGGTCCTCCTGCGCCAACGGGCCGAATACCAGCACCTCGTCCAGGCGGCCCAGCAGCTCGGGGCTGAAATGCTCGCGCACCTCCCGCATCACCTCGGCCCGCGCGCCCTCGCCCGGCGCGCCCGTGCCGAAGCCCAGCGCCG
>ERZ1108168.1081-NODE-1081-length-13351-cov-6.937199_pt1 | contig 13351 bp, 9 predicted proteins | sample MGYA00403704_ERZ1108168 | MGnify/ENA primary metagenome ERZ1108168 (study PRJEB35170, sample SAMEA104062421) | human gut metagenome | biome: human gut; feature: human-associated habitat; material: faeces | place: Denmark | collected 2012-06-12 ...
TAACAATAAGAAAAGTACATATGCAATAGTAAATTATTTAATGCGTCGGCCCTGTGTCTTGTGATATCTATTATTAAAACATCCGGATGTTCTGAATAAAAACATGCGGATGTTTTATATAAGAACATCCGGGTGTTTTGGTAGAAAACATGGGGATGTTTTTAGTCTTAAATTATGTAGCAAAGATATGCTAAAGTCAGTAGATATGCAAATAAAGAATAGCTGCTTTAGGAGGTCTAAAGTATATTGTTTTATATAGCTCTCATAATGAATGAATTTATAGAGAAAGATTATTTAGGGGAGGCTAAAGTGTTTCTTGTTTTTCAATCTTTTTCTAATTTAAAGAATAACCAGGCTAATATACACTGGAATATTTATGACTGAACGGTAAGTCTTAGTACATCTTCGTAATGTGTCTTTAGGTTCGTTTTTCTGTAGAAATTGTTTTATATATGGCAAACATGGGATAGTAATTTATGTGATATGTTTTTTCGCAAATAGACATTCCTTTGGGCTTTTATAGTCCTTTTTCATAGAATAATTGTGAAACTTTTTTTTCAATTGTCCGGGTAACTTTCTGTTATTGTAACAGTTTTCTAAGATACTTTTCTGATTTATAATAGTTTACTGCATTCTTCTTTTGCTCTAATTTGTCCGGGTCAAATATTTGGTACTATTGTTCAATGCTCTTTACCTTTGTAAATAAAATAAGCTATCTATCTATGAGACTACTATTATTACCTTTTTTGCTACTATTTATTTCTGTTCAGGTGTCAGCCCAATCCTCTTTAAGAGCCTTCTCTAATTTGCCAAGATCAGGAGATTGTCTTGTTAAGCAACAAATCAAATACAAATCACCAGGGATGAAAGGTGTGGGAGTTTTGTGGGATTTTAGTGAGCAAGATATTGTCAATGACGAGTATAAGCTGAAGTATATTGCTCGTACTATGAGCTTAGATACTATTATAGGTGTAGAGCATAGAACCATGTATTATTATCAATCTACAGCAGATTCTCTTTTGTTGTTAGGATATGAAAATCCAACAACTTTGATTAACTATCGCAAACCTGAAACTTTACTTTGTTTTCCTTTTTCATATGGACGCTCTTTTACTGATTACTTCGATGGAATGGGGGATTATTGTAATAAACAGGCTATTCATGTACAAGGGAAATCTACAGTGATAGCTGATGCGATAGGGATGATGATTCTTCCGGGAGGAGATACCCTGAATAATGTTTTGCGAATACATACTTTTAAAAAGATGGTTGAAACAACGATTCCCTTCCTCACTGACAAAACCGTTAATGTTGATTCGATCCCTTTTTTTCTTAATCGGGATAGTGTCGATCTATATTTATCTAAGGATTCTGATCATTTAGAAATAAATACTTGGCGTTGGTATGCTGATGGTTATCGTTATCCTGTATTCGAAACGATAGAAAGTATGGTATGTAGAGGTGGTCAATTTTATGAACGTTTTTCGACTTCATTTTATTATCCTCCACATGAACAATATTATTGTTTGGATGATGATCCGGAAAATCAGATTAGAAGAGATCTAACTGATGAAGAACGGAAAAATCGTTTATGGGAAACTGTTAAAGAAGGGAAAAAAGAGGAGAATACTTATAAGGATGACTATGTGGCTTATAGCTTTTATATGGATGAGACAGGTAATTTGCATTTGAATTATTCACTCTCAGAAAATGCAAAAGTTACAATAATGCTTTATGACTTTCAAGGGCGGCAACTGATGAAATCTGATACCGGATTGTTGCAGATGGGAGACTACCAGAACCAACTGTCGCTAAATAATTATCCTATTGGTGAATATCTATTGCAGATATTAGTTGGTGAAAAAATGTATGGAGTGAAGATATTAAAACATAATAAATAGATTGTTGAAAGATGAAACTACTATTGAGGAATAATATAATGGATTATTTGAGGCTTTATATTGTATTGATTGTTATTTTAAACATTGAATGTTTAAAAAGTCAGAATGCACCTGTTGTACAAATAGTACCAGTCTCACCTACTGCTGCTTCATTGGGACAGTTTGGATATATACCAGTTGGATATTATACAGGTACAGCAGATATTTCAGTCCCTATTTATGAGATTGAACTTGATGGAAAGAAATTTCCTATAAATATAGCTTATCATGCATCGGGGATAAAAGTAGCCCAGGAGGCTGGTTGTGTCGGGCTAGGATGGGCACTACAAGGCTATGGCTCTATTACTAAACAAGTCCGTGGATTAGATGATTTTATATCAAGCCCTATAGGATACTATTTTAATACAGATTTTCCTGTACCCACTGACGGAAATTATTATGATACTCAAAATGGAAGTATTAGTGAATGCAAACAATATTCTATTTTGAATATGAAAGATGGAGAACCGGATTTGTTTCATTTTAATTTTGGACCTTATAGTGGTACTATGTTTTTTCAACATAAAGGAATTGCTAATAACACGAGTATTAAAGCTTATCCTTTGTTAGTAAAGGTGAAAGATAATCTTAAGGTGGAATATGATGTAAATTGGAAAACTTGGAAAATTGTTGATGGGGATGGATATATTTATTATTTTAACACATATGAGACAACAGAGTTCTATCAGTATACATCTAATACAAATTATCAATTATCAAACATTTCGCGAAAATACATATTGGATGCTCCTAGAGAGGGATTACCTGATATTATTACTACTTGGTATCTTGATTCTATTGTGTCTCCTCAGAAAAATAAGATAAGGTTTGAATATGATGAAGATTATATTTATACTCAGAAACAAAGACAAGAGACTGTTTATCATTTATTGGAGGCTTACCCTAATCGTTATGCTGGCTCTATGATTCATGATTTGGAGAATTATGTATATACGTGTTCTAAAATAAATCAGAAAATATTGAAAAAGATAGCTACTGACCTTTTAACAGTAGAATTTGTTGCGGACGATAGATTGGATATTGAACCGGTGCGGACATCAGTAAAGCCTCGGAAAGTGTCAGAAATAAGAATAAAAGACAAGGCTGATATAATTTTGAAAAATGTATTTTTTGATTATGAATATGTTGGAGCTACAGTGAACTATAATAATTGTCGACTCTTTTTGAAACGAATAACAGAAAAGGCGGGAGAAGAACAACATGTGTATGAATTTAATTATGATCGAGCATCTCTACTTCCGGGAAAGGATTCTAATGCTATCGATGATTGGGGATATTATAATGGAATGAGGAGTGTAAATAAGAAATGGGGGACACTACAGCAACAGGTATCTTCTTCTGATATAACTTATATTCCCGAGTATCATTTGGATATTGATAGTCCTTTGAGTGGTCATACCTATGATTTGAAATACATTGGAAGAAGTCGCGAAGTTAGTAATGAATATATCAGATGTGGAATCTTGTCTTCTATAAAATATCCGACAGGATTGAACTCCTATTTTGAATATGAGCCACATGAGGTGAAAAATGGAAATAGTAGTACTATTCAAAAAGAACAAGTTGTACTTGCTATTGCTCATTATCAAAATTTTCTTTGGGATGATGAAGAGGAAAATGACAAATTGGCTGAAACTTCTCCAGAACGTACTTTTACACTGACGGAAGAGTCTAAAGTGACTCTTTATTGGAAAACATACACGGATAAAAAAGTGGAAGGATATACATCTTTTTACAGGTGTGCTTTTCTGAAAGATTCATCGGGTAAAATTCTGAGAGCACTGAGTATTGAAGCCAATCAATTAGATTTACCTTTGGAGGAAACTTTGAGTTTGTCAGCAGGAACTTATACAATAAAAATAGTTGCGGGGAATATAGAAGTTCCTAAGGGCTATGATTATGGATTAACTTTCAGTGCCTCGAGACAAGTAGTGAAACCAACTGATGTGAATATGGTAGCTAAAGGTGGAGGAGTTCGAATAAAAAGAATATATAGTATGTTTGAGGGAAATAAAGTTTCTGATCAAAATTATGTTTATACAGATAAAGGTAAGAGTACAGGGCTTTTAATGAATAATCCTGTGTTTACTTATCCTTTTACAATACGGAGCCTTTGTCTTTTACCGGGTTATGCTACTGTGGTTAATGTGGTAGGGTTATATGCATGTGGTTTGTCTTATCCATATACACCTTTTAGTTTCTCTGCGATGGGTACTCCTGTAGGATATAGTATGGTTAAGGTTTATGATGGTTTATGTGCTGGTCATATGGAGTATTCTTATTTTAATGTGGCGGATATACCGTTATTAGGTATAGAACTTTATATGCCTGGATTTCCTACTGCAGGGAGTTTGAATAATGGATGTCTGTTGTCGAAAGTACTTTATGATGATGATAATAAAAAGGTTGAAGAAACGAAATATTATTACATGAGGGATAAGGTGGAGAATGTAAGTGCTTTTAAAGTACATATTCCTTTGGTTTTTTTGACCCTCTCAATAAATGATTTTGATTATATATATACTAAGTTTTACAATACTCAGTCTGAGCGGTCGCTATTGGAGAGAGAAGTAACAACCAGTTATGCTAATACTGGTTTTTCCGGTTATTATGGAGATGTATCGAGAGTGATTTTTAATGTTTATGAGTATTCACCTGTTAATGACTTTCCGTCTGCTGTAACTTCTATTGGAAGTGATAAACTTGCCAGGCGAGTGCAATATAAATATGCAACGGATTATACAGATCCTATATCACAAAAAATGCAGAAATATAATCTTATTAATAAGGCTCTTGAAACAATTAATCTATGTGACGGTTTGGTTACAAAAGCAGAGAAGACTTGTTATTTTGATACTTTAGGGATGGTTTTGCCTAAGACTATCTATACTTTACAACTATCTTCCCCACTTTCATTGTCAATGTACGATTCTTATTATAGAAAAAAATATTCGATAGATCAATATAATAAATATGGTAAGATAGTGCAATTGTCAGAAAAAGATAATGTACCTGTTACTTACTTGTGGGGATATAAGGGTACATATCCAATCGCAGAGATACGTAATTCTACTTATGACGAAGTAACTGAATATATAGATGATGTATATAAGTTGGAACAATCTTTAATGCCGGCTATGGCACCAGTGGAGAATTTACGTACTATATTGAAGAAATCGTTAATTAGTACGTATACCTATAAAGTACCGTGGGGAGTAGAAAAAGTAGTATCACCTACCGGGATGAAAACAATCTATAATTATGACCCTTTCGGGCGTTTGCAAACGGTTTTGGATCATGACGGGAACATTATTCAACGTTTTAAGTATAATTACAAACAATAAACTGGTATATGTAATTTTAGATTGACGAAGTATGAAATATTTATATCTTTTTATTATGTTTTGTTTTGGAATGAATTTATATTCTCAAGACCAAAGTAAGAATTATATTCACTCTTATGTAATGTTGGACCAATCTGCTAATAAAAGTATGGAAACAATTCAATACTTTGATGGTTTTGGACGTCCTTTTATGTCAGTTCAGAAAGGTATAACTCCTTCTCGAAAAAATATTATGACATATCAATTACGGGATGACGTCGGACGTATTGTTGAAAGTTATCTTCCTATAGTGACTGCATCAGATCGGATTTTTTCTTTTCAAGAGGGGGTCGATACTTATGGTGATGAACAAGCTTATATTGAGTATACCTACGATTATTCTCCTTTGAAGCGAGTAGTTAGTATAAGAGAACCCGGTGAAGCATTTAAGGAAACTTTATCCAATGCGTATCTTTTTAATGCAGAAACAGGAACGCTTGCATGTAAATTTTATCAACAATCTTCTAAAGGAGAACTTGTTTTAAGTGGAAACTATGCCGCGTGTGAACTGTCAGTGACCGGAAAAAGGGATGAAAATGGAAATAAAATCTATACTTTCACTAATAAACAGGATCATGAAGTATTAAGTCGACGGATGTTGGATGATATGCCATATGATACTTATTTTGTGTATGATGCTTGTGATAATCTGGTTTTTGTTCTTCCACCAGCTTTTCAGGATGATCCGAATTTGAATCTGTATGCTTATCAGTATAAGTATGATAATTGGGGACATTGTATTGAGAAGAAACTCCCAGGTTGCCAATCTATAAAGTATATATATGATCAGGCTGACAATTTAATCTTTTCACAAGATGGGGCACAGAGGGAAAAATTAGAATGGACTTTTTATCTATATGATAGTTTTCGCCGGTTGACCGTAAAAGGGATATGCAAGAATACAAATACCTCTTTGGCGAGTGAGGATATTGTGGTATGTTCGTTGGCAAAAAGTGGTGGCGAAATTGTAGCTTCTGGAATTGAAAATAGTGGATATAGTTCCAGCTTTGAACTTTCTTCTCCAGCTGTTCATCAAATAAACTATTATGATGATTACTCTTTTATATCACTTCCCGGTTTTCAAAATCGTAGCAAATTTCCTGTTCAAACTGTAGCTGCAAACGGCTTTTTGACGGGGGGAATAACTTTTGTTTTGAATAGTAATGTTAAATTATATTCTGCAACTTATTATGATATAAAGGGACGCCCTATCCGGGTTACTCAGGAAGATCATCTTGGAGGACATAAAATAACTGCTACTATTTACACTTTTACAGGTAAACCTTTGCAAGTTGTTAGTGCTAATCAATATTTAAAGAAGCCAACAAAAGCTGAAATTTATAAATATACTTATGATCATGCAGACCGATTGATAAAAGTAACCCATCAATTGGCACCTAATGCGCCTGTTGTTGTGCTGTCTGAAAATACTTATGACGAATTAGGGCGATTATCAACTAAAACTTATCATCGTAATGATTTACTTAAAAGTACATATACCTACAATATTCGTAATTGGTTAACTGGTATCACTGGGCCGAAATTTACTCAAAAGTTACTTTATAATGAAAAAGATGGAACTAATACTTCTTATTATAATGGTAATATTAGTGCTATGTTCTGGAAGTCAGGTGATGAATTATTGACTCGAAGATATAATTTTACTTACGATGGTTTGGATCGTTTGACTAAAGCTTCTTATCAACAGAGTGATGGTTTACTCGATATTTATGATGTTAGTTATCAGTATAATAAGATGGGTGGAATTACTCGTCTTGAACGTATCGGACTTTCTGCTTTGCCAAATTCGTTTGAATCAATTGATAATTTAGAGTTGGAGTATAATGGTAATCAACTAAAGAGTGTGAAAGATTTATCTTCCGGATTTGACCCACTCTACAGTGGTGCTTTTAATTTTGAAGATGGTGCATCTAAACTTCAGGAGTATTTTTATGATGCCAATGGAAATCTTATCAGAGATTTGAACAAGAATATTACTTCGATTCAATATAATAGTCTAAATTTGCCTTCACAAATTATTTTGCATAAGAGTGGATATATAGATTATCAATATAGTGCGGATGGAGTAAAGCGCCGTAAGGAATCGTATACTAAACTTGAAGAAATAGTCGATCCGTTTCCTGGTTTTCAGAGTATGGATAATTCTGCCTTAGTTCGGGCACATTATAAGGGATATACTTATACTGATTATTGCAGTAATTTTGTTTATGAAGATGGAGAGCTGAGTAAAATTTTAACAGAAGAAGGATATATCACTTTGAATGGAAATATGCCTGTTTATCATTATTATTTACGTGATCATTAGGGGAATAATAGAGTTGTCGTAGATCAATATGGAACAGTAGAAGAAGTGAACCATTATTATCCTTATGGTAGTTTGTTTGGAGAAGGGATAAGTACGAATAAACAAGCCTACAAGTATGGTGGTAAAGAACTGGATAGGATACATGGATTAAATTGGTATGATTTTGGGAAAAGGTCTTATGATCCGGTTTTAGGTGCGTGGACTACCTTTGATCCGGCTTCTGAAGACTTATATGCATGGTCTCCTTATGTATATTGTTATGCTGAACCAATAAAACATGTTGATCCGGATGGTGAATTTGGGATAATCGGAGCATTGGTTGGGGGCGGTATGGATTATATGATTCAGGTAGCAAGTAACTATGCTACAGGTAATAGTAACCCATGGACAGATATAAATAAGACATCTATTGCAGTTTCTGCATTGTCTGGTGCTGCAGGAGCAGGAATTTTTAATGCTTTAGGCAAGATTAGTAAAATAGCTAATTATGCTATGAAGAGCCATACTGCTGCAACTATTACAAAAGTTGGTAAACAGGTGGTATCAGATGCAATAGTAAGTGCTGGAGGACAATATTTACAGGATGGTAAAGTTGATATGGGAAAAGTTGGTTTAGATGTAATTAGCGGACAAGCCGGTAGTATGACAGGAAATAAAACTAAATCAATGAAACAGTCTTCATCAGAAGCAAAAAACTTATATCGACAAGCGGATCATGATAAGAGGGTAGCGCGAGGAAACTCTTCGAGAGAATCTCGTATTCAGCGAGCTAAAGAGTCAATGGAAAAAGCACAAAGTTATGGAGATAAATCTGCGGAGGCTGCTGCTACAGTTGTCTCCACAGGAATGTCAAAAACAGGAGAAAAAATATTAAAATAATAAAATGAAGTTTGTAGAACTGTTATTGAAATATCGATTTACTATATGTTTAATAGGTATGTATCTTATATGTTGGAATAGATCAGGTGATGCTTATTTTGCGTTTCAATGGACACTATATGGTATGGGTATGTATATCTTTAATTTTAATGTGGCCTATACCTATCGTGCTTTTAAATCAAATAGATTTAATTACCGTCTTGCAACGGCTGAATTAAACTGGCGCTATGTTTGCATTAGTACCCCTTTGGTAGTGGTAGCTTTTATTATATTTTTGTATGATTCGCCTTTTTGGATTTATACTTGGTTGGTAAGTGCTGGTATGATGGCAATTCTATTTGTTTATGATTTGATAGTTAATGGATTAAGATAAATATTTATAAGAAGATGGATATAAAACGGTTATTAATTAGCTCTTTGTTGTTTTTAGTCTCACATATGATATCTGCTCAAAATAATTATTCTCCGGGATATATTATTACCCTTGAACAAGATACTGTGCATGGTCTAATTGATTTGCGAACAGATAAAATGAATGCACGGTGTTGTGTGTTTAAACAGGATGCTGATGTATCTCCTACAGCTTATTATCCTGGTGATATTTGGGGATATCGTTTTGAGGATGAAGGAAAGTTATATATTTCACATTCTATTGAGTTGAAACATGATAGTGTTGCCAACCAACTTTTTCTTGAATGTCTGTTTCAAGGAATGAAGAATTTGTATTATTATGAGAATGATGATAATGAAGAGTTTTATTTTTTGGAGAGTCAGGGGCGATTGGTAAAACTGGATGCACCTGTGATAGAAAAGACAGAAGAGGATGGGCGTAAGTTTAAAAAAGAAGTGAATCGCTATATCCCGACATTACATTATGTTTTCCGGGACTCTCCGACACTCCATGATAAAATAGATCATACCCCTTTTACACATAAGGGGTTGATTGAGCTTGTGAGAACTTATCATGATACTGTATGCAATAGTGAAGACAAATGCATAACGTTGACGGCGAAGGAAGATAAGCCTAAACTCAGGTTGGCTGTAACTCCATATGCAGGGTTGTTGCATTATGTTTTTTTAGATGATTTAAAAGAATATGGTAATCCCGATCTGGCATATCTGGTAGGTATAAATGCAGCTATTTCCTGTCCTCGTTGGATGAGTTCACTCAGCCTGGTTGTCGATTTGTCTTTGTCTAAGCTATCGGCGAAAGATGCAGGCAAGGAGAGTAGTTATTCGAGTATACTGCTCTCTGGAAAATTAGGAGGATGTTATACTTATCCTGTTGGAGCGGTGCGTCCCTTTATTGGAGTCGGTGGAATTGTCAGTGGATTTTTGTCGGCTAAATACAAAGTAAGAGATATACGAATGGTACCTTTTGGAGGAGCTTTTCCTGGATATTATGTGAATCTGGGTTTACAGATTCCTGTATCTAAAAAGTCGAGACATGCTATAATGATTCGTGGGCAATTTGAGGGAACAAGAGATACGTTTTCACAACATAATGTTTTCACTGCCTGGTCTGGGGCTTTGGGGTATTCATTCTAATTGATTGTGATATGGTAAATAAATTAATCAATTTTTTGGGGATTAATCCATAGCAAGATTTGATTATAATCTGTGCTGTAATATTATTAGAAGCAATACAGGCAGATACTCTTTGAGTTCTTCTCTGAGTAATTCCATTGTTTTCTGTTTATATCGATTGATCGATTTTACACTAAGATTCATATCTTGTGCAATTTCGGCATGCGTTTTACCTTCAAAGAAGCTTTTGATAAATACAATGCGGTAGTTTTCGGGAAGGCGTTGCAGTGTTTTGTATAGCATATCATAAAGTTCGTTCAAAGTATATACACTGTCTGTCTCTGTGGCATAGATGGGAGACTGCTTTTGACAGAACTCATTGTAGTTCCATTCATATTCCATGTGTTTCAGGTGGTTGAGGCAACTGTTGCGCACGCATATTTTCAGATATGCGGTTGCTGTCTCTTTTTTTAATTCGATTGAATCCCGTTTATCCCAGAGGGAAACAAATACGTCGGAAACGAGGTCTTCACAGACTGTCATATCATTTATGAATCTCTTCGCATACAGACAGAAAGGAGCATAGTATTCTTCATACAGCTTTCTGAATTCTTTCTCGTTATTACTTTCGCGAAGGCGTATTCTCATTGCATCTACTGTTAGGGTATTTATTGTTGTATCATAGCCAAAGTCGTCACAAAAATAGTAAATAGTGCTTTGCAAAGGTACTGATTAGGACTGTTTTTTCAAAAATAGAAGAGGAGTTGTCCTTTGGAGGTGGTTTTAATTGTAATATAGATAGGGTGAGTATGCATTGAAAAGCCGTGGAAGGTATGTTTGTTTATGATTTTATGATTCTTAGAGAAAATTAGTTCTATGTTTTTATTAATTATTCGACAAGAATACAGTAAATTGGCATCCCAAATAGTAGATAGTTTAAGCAGACCAACGATTTACCCGATTATAATTTATCCGGTAATAGTTGAAAAACGAAAAAGATAACTTAAAAACAAATGGAATATAAAGATTCAGATTTATTTTTTCGCTATTGTAAAGGCTTATGCACTGAAGCCGAGCAAAAGAAGGTGGAGATCCTGTTGAATGAGTCGGAGGAGCACCGAAGACTATTTCAGGACCTTCGGATGGCATTGGCTTTGGGAGATGACATCAGAGAGATGGAAACGATTGATGTACAAACTGCTTTTGGGAAAACTCAAAATCAGATAAGAAGAAAGAAGAATAAAAGATTGCAGCACCAATTGATCCGGTATGCTGCATTTCTGGCTTTGCCCTTATTTCTCTCCTCTGTGATATTAGGTTATTTGTATTTTAATGAATCGTCGGATGAAAAAATACAATATGCGAGTATAACAGCTTCTACAGGTTCTGTGGTGCGTTATGAATTGCCTGATAATTCGGTCGTTTGGCTAAACTCGGGGAGTACCCTTCGTTATCCGGTTATCTTTGGCAAAAATATACGCGAGGTGGATTTGCAAGGCGAAGCATATTTTGAAGTACAATCTGATAAAGAGCATCCTTTTTATGTTAATACCCCTTCGGGAGTGCGTGTGTTTGTGACCGGGACCCGTTTTAATGTCAGCTCCTATGAAAATGAAGGTTATGTTGAGACAGTGCTGGAATCCGGACATGTAAATATACTTATACCCGGATATGAGGAAGCTGAGTCTTTACAGCCGGGTGAACGTCTGCTTTATGACAAAAAGGCGTCGCAATATGTCAAATCTGAGGTTGATGTATTTGAGAAGATAGCCTGGAAAGACGGTAAATTGATATTTAGAGATACTCCTTTACCTGATATGTTGAAGAGATTGTCACGGCATTTTAATATTGATATCCAATTTAATAATATATCGGGGAAAGAGTATAAATATAGGGCTACTTTCAGGAACGAAACGCTCTATCAGATTCTCGATTATTTGGGTAAATCGGTTACTATGAAGTGGAGAATGGAAGAGCCGGTGCAACAGGCTGACGGAACGTTTACGAAGGAAAAAGTAATAGTGGATTTATATTGAGGTTTTTATAGATGCTCATCGCCGAAAGGCGATGAGTTTTTTATTACTTTATTGGGTTTAATTTAGATAATTCTTTTGTTGATTTTAGTTCTGAATAGATAAAACTATGTATGATTAATGAATTGTGATATATCTTTATTTGATATATGGTTGTACCTATTCCTTTTGATAAAGAGGAGGCCTATATAGTTTTATTTGTCTTTTTTCTATAGTGAAAGTTTTATATTCTTGAAATAGATACTTTATTGATAATATTTGAGATAATGCAGATAATCATTTTGTTAAAAATTGCCTATTTTTACAATGGTTAATTTTAAATTTAGCGCTTATGAAAAGCCATTATTTATTTTGTATTATCCTATTAGGATCATTTGTATCCCCTTTATTGGCTCAAGGTGTTCCTTCACAATTCAGTTATCCGGTAAAATCTCCTCCTGCTCCAGAAGCTGCGAGTTTAGCCAAGTGTATTAATTTCCCGGTAGATTATAATACAGGTGTTCCCCGGATAGAAATTCCTCTTTTTGAGCTGAAAGGCCGTGAGAGTAGTTTGCCGCTTGTAATTAGCTATCATGCCGGAGGATTTAAGGCAAAAGAAGAAAGTGCTTATACAGGATTGGGCTGGTCGCTGAGTTCTGATTTTCAGATTGTACGAGAGATTAGAGGTCATGATGATTTTAGGCAATTATCCGGTTATTATTATAATGAGTATGAGCGAGTCCCATTTGGGAAACTTACAAATTTTGATTTTGCTAATACTTATACCCCCTATAATCGTTTACGAATGCTTAATAATGAGATTGATACTCAATCTGATAAATATTATTATAGATTAAAGGGTAAGTCGGGTTGTTTTTATCTTCGAAAGTCCCAAAATGAAGGAATAACATTAGTTCCGGTACCTTATACGGGAATTAGATTTGAAGTAATTCTTCCTACAGGAACCTCTACTTTAGGATTTCGTGTAACGGATACGGATGGGAACGTTTATTTATTTTGGGGAACCACTACTACTATAGAAAAAACGATCCGGGAACTCCTGGTATAGACGTAGGTATTTATTACATTGTAGAAATATGAAAATTAATTTTTTGATTTTATTTGTAGCGTTTTTTTTCTTATCCTATTTTGATGCTGTTGCACAAAAAGGATATGTTAATGAGATTAACCAAGTTAATAATGAAGGCCACTAGTGTCCCGTTAAAATCGGGACGAGTTATTAATTAATCAAATAATCCCGGA
>ERZ1108168.1082-NODE-1082-length-13341-cov-7.966882_pt1 | contig 13341 bp, 12 predicted proteins | sample MGYA00403704_ERZ1108168 | MGnify/ENA primary metagenome ERZ1108168 (study PRJEB35170, sample SAMEA104062421) | human gut metagenome | biome: human gut; feature: human-associated habitat; material: faeces | place: Denmark | collected 2012-06-12 ...
AGCTCCGCGTTACTTTCTTGGTAACGCGGAGCTTCGTTTTTCAGTGTATACTTTCTTTTATGGAAGTACAATTTTATCTGTAATGCAATAATTATTGCAGTAAACACGAATGATATAAAAACCACCCATGAGTCCGCCGGTTGGTAGAATGAAATAATTACCTGCTACGGCAGGTGTATTTGTGAAAAGCACTTGTCCGCTGATGCTAAGTATTTCTACTTTGTCTATACGTTCGCTTTGCAGAGTGAAATATCCGTCATGTGGGTTGCCAGATATCTGAATTCTGTTTTTATATCCGTTCCCCGGAGTATAAATGCCCGTAGCACGGTCCAGCATTAAAGTGGTAATGATAGGGTCATGGTCAGAACAGCGATAGGGATCCGGCGAATAGTTTATGGCATTTTTGTAACCAAATTTACTTTGTTCATCTGCATTGATATGCCAGGGCGCTGCATCTACTACCTGCTTGCTCATGCTGGCAGAGGCTATGGAGTGATCCAGATAGCCGATAGCTCCATTGTAGGCATAGCTATAATCCTGCGGAGAGAAATGCTCCAGCAAGTTCACTAAAGAAGTATTTGTAAGTATCCGTATCGGGTCTTCTTTGGAGTATGCATTCAGATCTCCCAGTATCAGTATATCCGGGTCTTCGTAATAATTGGTTAGTGCATTCAGTTCGTTGACCAATGTGTAGGCTTCTGCTTTCCGTTGATTATTTGATTTCCCCTGTCCGTCATATTGATCGGCATCGGTGCCGCTACCAGACGATTTCGACTTAAAATGATTCAATGAGATAATCAGCCTTTCCTGGTTTTCTTTCAGATTGAAGGCCTGTGCTACATGACGGAGTTTGAGGTATGAACCAATGGTGAGGACTTCTTTATAAGGTTCTACCTTATCCGTGTTGTAAACAAATACATTCTTAGTATACGTACTTTCTTTCGTATCCCCATTGTCTGTATAAGCATACCGGTTTGTTCCGGCTATGTCATTCAATCCTTTCACAATATCCTGCACGGCCGTTTGTCCTTCACCAACTTCGCAGAGTGCGTATATGTCTGCATTTATTGCTTTGAGAGCTGCAAGTATTTTAGTACGCTGGCGTGTGAACTCATTCAGGTTGGCTGCACCGTAGTCCGGATTCCACAATGACGAATTAGCAATGTAGAAGTTCAGGTTGAAGCTGGCGATTTTCAGGTTGTGTGGTGCTGTTACTTTCCGGGGGTGAGTGGTACGCTCATTACCTACGAAGGAAGGAGCCATTTTGGGGATGATTGTATAAGTGCCGTTATTGACAGATACTGTTCCCGTGAGGTTGGTGGTTTGTTGTCCGGTACGGTAAAAAGCTGTTTTATCTACTTTAAGGGATAGTATGCGCTTAGGGAACTCTTTTTGCCATTGAGCATACATTTCTTCCCCCGGTTCATGTTCTTCTGTGGCAGACTGTATGCGTTCGGCGGCTAAAACCAATATACCATTAGAACTTAATTGCCGGGTATCCGTGATAATGAGCGGATTGGTAATGGTTACATCCTTTCCATTCAGGCCTGTATTAAAATCATCAGGGAAGATAATCTTTTGTTGACCAAGCAGAGCGGTCGGCAGGAAAATCAGTAATAGGAGTAACCTTTGCTTCATAGACAGCTTTTTTGTTTATGAAGCAAAGATACTGATATTATTGGTTACTCAATAGCCTTTCCTTTGTAGAAGTCGAGAATCTTGGTACGGAACAGATAATCATATTTTGCCTGTATCTTGTCCGACAGCGATTTTGTCAGATTCTGTTTGGCTTCGTTGTATTCAACGAAAGTAGCTTTCCCGTTATCGAACTTTTCGCTCATCAGGCGGAAAGACTCTTCGTTGGCTGCGACGGCCGCTGTACTACTGTTGAATTTGCTTTCGGCAGCTATAGCGTTGTACCATGCCTGTTGAATCTCTTTGTAAAGCACCTTTTTAGTGTTATCAAGTTTCAGGGCGAGATTGGTTTGCTGCAGTCGGGCACTACGAACACGGTTGCGGGTAGCCAAACGGTTAAACAGTGGTATACTCAAATTGAATCCGATGCCTTTATTCAGATTGTTTTTCAACTGAGATCCGAAACTGTGCTCGGCAGATCCGTTTAGTGTATAGAAATTCGTTCCCAAATTCGCTCCGAAAGAAAGTTGTGGGTAGTAGTTACTTTGTGCGATGCGTATACTCTTTTCACTACCTTCCAAGCGAAGTTGTGCAGCCCGGATACCCGGTTTATTACTCAATGCTTCTGTATATATATCATCCGGTGGGGTCAGCGGGGCGAAATCTACAAGAGTATCTGGTTGTGCGAGTGAAAATCCTTTGGGAGTAGACAGTTCCAGCAATTGGCTCAAATTCAGTAAAGCCAATTGGTAATTGTTTTCAGCTTGTACTAAACTCATTTCATCTTGTGCTACCCGTGCTTTAGCTTCAGCTACTTCAGCTGCCGACGCTTTTCCTACTTCGGCCAGGCGGGTGATACGTTTACATTGTTCTTTACTGAGTTCAACCTGGCTGGCTGCTACTTTATTGAGTTCCATATTAAATAAAACCTGTAGATAAGAAGATGTCACATTAATAGCAACATCCTCTTTTGCCTTATTCAGATCTTCAATAGCAGCTTTGAAATTCAGTTTGCTAAGGGCATACTGATTGGGTAGTTGCAGTCCGGTAAATAGTGGGACATTGGTACTAAGACCGAATTGTGTACTACCACTATTGATGTCACTATACGTATTGTCTACCGGTGAAGCCGAACGTCCCCAGCTCCAGCTCTGACCTGCCGAGCCACTCAAATTCGGTAACCTTGCCCACTTTGCCGTATTTGCCTCTATAGCACTTTGTTCGGCAGCATTAGCTGTTTGCTGAATTTCTATATTGTGCTCGATGGCATAGTCGATACATTGGCGTAGCGTCCACCCTTCTTGAGCCTGACTGGTGGCATAGAGTGTGGCAAGAGAGAATATAATAAGTCCTTTTTTCATAATTTCCTGTTATTGATTTTACTTCTTATCTTTCTTTTCCGCTCCACGGATTTTGTCTTTGGCTGTTACGCCACTTTTAATTTCAATCTTGATACCATCACTCATGCCGGCTATAACCGGTTTGCGCTGGAATTTCTGTTCTGGTACGGAATCTGTCATTATATATACAAATGTAGAGTCACCACTGAATTCGATCACGCTTTCGGGCACCGCCAATGCCTGCTGGGCACGTTGAAGCACAATCTCTGCGTTGGCCGAGTAGCCCGAACGGATCTGTACACTATCCGGAACGACTACCGCTGCTTTTATCTCAAACTGATTGGCTCCGTTTTCTTCCACACCTTTTGGTGAAATGTATTCCAGTGTAGCATCGAACGTCAGGTTTTGCAATGCACCGATAGTCAGTTTTACAGGCATACCTTCGTGGATACGGCCTACTTCTGTTTCGTCTATCTTGCCTTTAAAGATCAGGTCATTCATGTTGGCCACCGTAGCAATAGTCGTTCCGTCATTGAACGTATTACTCATGATAACCGAATTACCGGCCTTTACCGGAACATCCAGGATCAGTCCGTCTATTGTAGAGCGAATCAGTGTACTGGAAAGTGAAGCACTGTTTTTGGTAATGCCTTCCTTGATGATTTCGAGAGCATCTTTGGCTGTTTGCACTTCCACATGGCTTTGTTTCAGTGCTACTTCGCTTTTCTCAAAGTCTTCTCGGCTGATCAGCTTGTCTTTGAATAGTTTCTCTATGCGGTTGAAGTCTGTTTGTGCTTGTTTCTCATTTATTTCCGCCAGACGCACACGGCTTTCGGCGGAGTTTACCTGTCCCAGTTCCGGAATAACCTTTACTTTGGCAATCACCTCTCCTTTGCGGATATTTTGTCCGGCTTCTTTGTATACTTCGTCAATGATACCGGAGATCTGGGGTTTGATAAGAATTTCATCGCGTGGTTCTACTTTTCCCGTAGCTACGGTTGTTTTTTGAAGGTCGGCCACCTCTGCTGTTACGGTTTCGTATACAACAACTTTTGGTCTTGATTTCATCCACAGGAATACAAATGTCCCTATAATACCGGCTGCCAGGAGTACCAGCAATGTAATTTTCAGAAACTTTTTCATTTTAGTTTTATTTTTGATTTTTATTTTATTCTTGTTTTTCACTTTTCTTTTGGGGCACGTATCTGTTATTCGTCCCTGATAGCCTCTATCGGTTTTATAGCCATTGCCCGATAAGCAGGTGCCAGTCCTGCCAGCATGCCCAGTGTGATGAGTAGCAGGCAAGTACCTACGGCTAAGCCGAATGTCACCTGAAAGCCGAAAAACCTTCCGCTGTCACTGGTAATCGTCAGATCCATAACCTGAAGTACCAGCACGGCAAATGAAATTCCCATCATTCCGGCTACGGTGGTCAGTACCATACTTTCGGAGAGAATCTGCTGGAGAATATCTTTGGGGCGTGCACCAATGGCACGGCGAATTCCAATTTCGGTTGTACGTTCGCGGACAGTCACCATCATAATATTCGATACCCCGATTGCTCCTGCCAGCAGTGTACCCAGTCCCACCATCCAGATAAGAATGCGTATTCCCGTGAACAAGTTGTCCATCATTGAAAACATGGCTTCTGTGTTCAGTACCATGATTGCTTGTTTGTCGTCCGGCGATATGAAGTGTGCTTCTTTAATGATACGTTCTACTTCCGGTTGTATATCGGTCACTTTCAGTCCGGGTTTCACTGTAAAGCAGGCCAGCTCTATGTTACGTCCCAGATTATAGGCCCGTTGCATGGTGGTGAAGGGTAGTATAACCGATTCTGACGACTGTCCTTGAATATTGATATTTCCTTCTGCTGCCGACATGCCGATGACACGGTAGTAAATTCCGTCTACACGTATGTATTTCCCCAGCGGGTCAGTTCCCGGGGTGAACAGGCTTTCGTATACACGCTTTCCGATGACGCACACTTTGCGTGCCTCACGGATATCCACATCGTTTATAAATCGTCCGAGTGCGATATCCTGTGCTTCGATATTTTCATATTCGGGGTGCAGACCTTTTACGATACAGTCGAACTTTTTGTCCTCGTGCACGGATTTAGCCCCCCAGCGGGCAATGGAAGGAGTAATAAGCTCGATGCCTTCTACATTTTCACGTATCCGTTCAATATCATCGATGTTCATACTCCACCAACGGCCTTTACTAAATCCTTTGTAAGCCTCACCTGTACGTTGGGGCCAGGCAAATCCCGAGTTGGTAGCAAACCCCTCAAATTGTACTTGCATTGCATTTTGCATACCCTGTCCGCCACCAATGAGTGCCACAAGCATGAAAATACCCCAGAATACACCGAATGCCGTAAGCAGGCTTCGGGTTTTGTTTCTTGTTATCGTGATGAGGATTTCCTCACACGTGTCCATGTCTATTCGCATCTTTATTATTTACTAAGTGCTATATTATTTGGTATGAGCTAAACGACAAAAGAATATTCTGTTTCTCTCATACCTCATTTGTTTATCTCGAATTTCCGTTAAGTTACGAAGAACCTTTAATCGTAAATTGTAAATCGTCCAGTCGTAAATATTATTAATCCGCTCTCAGTGCCTCAATCGGGCTGATACTAACCGCTTTGCGTGCGGGAAAAAATCCTGCCAGTGTTCCTGCAACTACCAGCGTCAGAGTTGCTTGTATGGCAATGCTCAGGTCCACTGTCGGGTTAGAGAATACTGTCTCCGACCACATGCCGTTGTCCATTTGCTGGTTTCCGAAAGCACTGTTCATCCATTCTGTTACGGCAATGCCCGCTACCATACCTATGTATCCGAAGAAAGTTGTTATAGCGATACTCTCTACGATGATAAGCCATAAGATAGATCCCGGTTTGGCTCCTAAGGCCTTGCGGATGCCGAATTCGTGGGTACGTTCTTTTACGGTAATCAGCATAATGTTTGATACCCCCACAATGCCACTTAGCAGCGTAAAGATACCTATTACCCAGATGGCAATCCGAAGCATATTCATTGCACCCATGTTCCGCAGATAATTGGTAAACCGATTCCATATCCAGATAGCACTGTTATCTGTGGGATCAAAGCGGTGATTTGCTCCTAGCACTTTACGGTATTGTGTTTCAAAGGCTTCGTTGTCTTCTATTGATTTCAGATTTTTGGTGGTAAACACAATGTTGTTTAGTTTATCACCTTTATTATAAATAATCTGAAGGGTAGTAAAAGGGATATAGGCATCGCTTGAGCTATTGTCTCCCTGATCTTTGTATAGTCCTATCACCTGATAGACGATACCTCCGGTCTTCACATTTTGCCCGATGGGGTTTGTATGGGTTTTCCCGAAGAGTATATCGGCTGTCTTTGTGTTAAGGACAACAACTTTCCTGCGTTGCTGTATATCCATTTCGTTGATAAACCTTCCTTCGGACAGTTTTACAGTTTCCACTTCCGGGAAGTTGGGAAATACACCTGTAAGACTCAGATTGACATACTCTTTGCCAAAGCTGAGGTTGGCACTACTCTGATACAGAGTTGCACCGACGCTGATTACGTTTTCCTGAAATTGTTGTTTTGTCACATCCAGGTCTTTGTTGTCCAGCCGGATATTTCGTCCCTCTTTCAGTCCTTCGTATGATTTTGTTGTCCACCCCGGATATATTTTTATGGAATTCAGCGCCCTTTCCGAAGACGATTGCTCAAAGGCATGTATTAATCCGTTGCCTGCTCCTAACAGCACGATAAGCATAAAAATTCCCCATGCCACAGCAAATCCGGTGAGGAAGGTACGAAGTTTATTCCGCTTGATGGTACCGTATATTTCTTGCCAAATGTCAAACATGATTTTATTTACGATTTAACGATTTACAATTAGACGATTGAAATTACTTTTGTATTTACGACTGTCCCTTGGCTTTATGATTTACAAAGATTTTTCAATCGTAAATTGTCAATCGTCCAATCGTAAATATCTTTACTTCATTATTCCGTGTTGTCCGAAAGGCGATGCATCGTGGTCAAGATTCTCCTCGATCCGTTCGATAATTCCGTCTTTGATATGGATTATTTTGTCGGTCTGGTTGGCCACACCGCTTTCGTGGGTCACTACTACGATAGTCATTCCTGTTTTGTGAAGGTCTTTCAGGATTTGCATCACTTCAACGGAAGTCTTACTATCCAATGCTCCGGTGGGTTCATCGGCAAGGATTATCTGTGGCTGGGTGATTAGTGCCCGTGCTATTGCCACACGTTGTTTTTGCCCACCGCTCATTTCGTTTGGCATGTGATGTGCCCAGTCTTTCAGTCCCAGTTTGTCGAGATATTCCAGTGCTAAAGCGTTCCGTTTTTTACGTCCCACTCCCTGGTAGAATAACGGGAGGGCTACATTTTCCACTGCATTTTTAAAAGAAATCAGATTGAAAGATTGGAAAATAAACCCGATCATCCGGTTTCTGTATTCTGCAGCTTTCGTTTCGCTGAGGTTCTTTATCAATACATTGTTCAGGTAATATTCGCCGGTATCATAATTGTCCAAAATGCCCAGTATATTTAGTAAGGTGGATTTTCCAGAGCCCGATGCCCCCATGATGGATACAAACTCACCCCGTTTGATATCGAGGTTGATACCTTTGAGTACATGGAGAGGTGCTCCGTTGTAGTAGGTCTTGTTAATGTCTTTAAGGTATATCACAATTTCCTTTGTTTAGTTTTTATTTTCTTATAATTTCATCTATTAGACGCACGTAAGATACGAAAAGTTGCAAACAGAGTGAACTTTTTTTCAAAAACATTTTGCCGAATCAATCTTCTTTACGTAATTTGTGTGCAATAAATATTTAATAAGCTAACCCTTTTAAACGAACTATCATGAATTCAAACATGGAAAAGCCCTATGTAGTGGGTATTGACATAGGCGGAACAAACTCTGTCTTTGGTATTGTAGACGCACGTGGAACTATTATAGCAAGTGGCTCGGTGAAAACTCAGGCCTATTCTACAGTAGAAGAGTATGTAGACGAAGTGTGCAAAAACCTTCTTCCACTTATCATCTCACAGGGCGGGGTTGAAAAAATAAAAGGTATCGGTATCGGTGCTCCTAATGGAAATTATTATAGCGGAACAATTGAGTTTGCTCCAAACTTGCCCTGGAAGGGCATTATCCCTCTGGCTGCAATGTTTGAAGAACGTCTTGGCATTCCTACTGCATTAACCAATGATGCGAATGCAGCAGCTGTAGGTGAAATGACATATGGTGCTGCCCGTGGTATGAAAGATTTTATCATGATTACGTTGGGAACAGGTGTAGGTAGCGGTATCGTAATCAACGGACAGATGGTTTATGGTCATGACGGCTTTGCCGGTGAACTGGGCCATGTGATTGTTCGTCGTGGTACAGGACGTATGTGCGGTTGTGGTCGTAAAGGCTGTCTGGAGACTTACTGTTCGGCTACAGGTGTGGCTCGTACAGCACGTGAATTGTTGGCTGCCCGTACAGATGCAAGCCTTTTGCGTAATATTTCTGCTGAAAACATTACTTCTAAGGATGTATATGATGCAGCAGTGCAAGGTGATAAACTGGCACAGGAAATTTTTGAATTCACGGGTACTTTGCTTGGTGAAGCACTGGCAGATTTCATAGCGTTCTCCAGTCCGGAAGCGATTGTATTGTTTGGTGGTCTGGCAAAATCGGGTGATTACATTATGAAGCCGATCCACAAAGCCATGGAAGATAACCTGCTTAATATCTATAAAGGAAAAACCAAATTGTTGGTTTCCGAACTGAAAGATTCTGATGCTGCTGTATTGGGTGCCAGTGCATTGGCTTGGGAACTGAAAGATATGTAATAAGCGTGTCCCATTAATTATTTATAAAGGTAATGAAGCCCCGGATGAACCAGTTGTTCATTCGGGGCTTCTGGCATTTTTTCACTTCAATTGTGTGGACGGTTTTAAATTTTTTACTGCTTAAAAGTAAAAAACACCCTTTTGGGTGACAACTGTATATTTATTAATGTATTACTTTTGTCAAATTGAATATTAAATAGATTTATATGTTTACAGGCACTCTTATAAATATAGAAACTATGAAAGCAATGAATTATTTGACGATATTGGTTGGTTTGTATATACTGACATCTTGTGGAGATGGGAAAGTATCTGATCAGGTGATTGAAGATACCGGAAATGCGATTTTGAATTTGAGTGGTTCTGATCCCGATAATGCATCTTATGAGGCAGCATATCTCCCGATAGGAGATGTAACATTTGATGAATCGTCTATCGGTAATTATGGCTATTTAGGCGAACGTACAATAAAAATGGAACAGTTTTTAGACTTGCAGGAAGCAGGGTTGATCACATTAGAACAGAAAGAACGGATGGGAGGTATCTATCGTATAATTGTGGGATTGACTCCGGAAGGTGAAAAGTATCTGAAAGGTATTCCTAAATATCAAGGGGCTGTGGCTTTTGTTGCAATGCGGGGAGCCAATAAAAAGGTAGGGAAAGTGATAGAAAAGGTATATGATGTAAAAAGTGGTTATGCCTATTATACGATTGTTTTGAATAGTGTAACTCCATTCGGTAAGATGTTGGAAGGTTTTAAAGAGGGCGATGTGGTAAATGACAGAGAATCTATGAAACTGATTCAGGAAAAAGACGGCACGTGGAAACCTTATACAGTATTGGACTATATGGCGAAGTAATATTATAAACACAATAAAAAAGTAGAAATGAAAAAATTATTTTATTTATTAGTATGTGCTTGTATCTCATTGGTATCTTGTGATAATGATGATACGATAACACTGACAGTTGATACATCGGCTTATGATGCTGTGAAAGACTTGACAGATGTGGAAGGCAATCTGTATTTTACAGACCAATTGACGGACGAACTTCAGATTCGTGTCTCTTATTTAGTTTTAAAACAGGATAAAAATCAGGTTTCTATTGTTTCGAATGCTACTCGTTATATTTCTGATATAAAAAGCATAGCTTCTTATACAACTGAAGAACTGGAACCTGGTGAATACAGCGTGATTGTTGTGAGTGATTTTGTGAAAGGAAATGCTGAGTTTAACGAGGTAACAGTGAACAATCAGTATAAAGGATTTTCGGTAAGTTGTTCTGAAAGTGCAGGAGTTTATAACGCTTTTGGTACAGCTTATATGAGTGATATCACCGTTGATAGTAAAAAAACAGTAGCGCTTAATACGATCAGAAGAGGTAGCTTGGTCACTTTCCTTCTCAAAAACACAGACCAGATGACTAATAAATCATATAGTTTGACTATGGAAAAGTTCACCTATACAGCTTATGGGCATTTTGCCGAGGATTTCAGTTATAGGACAGAAACAATGAAGCATACATGGGTTACCGATGTGAAAGGAGTACAACATTATTGTGCTACGACAGGGGCAGTCATTAATCCTATGGCACTAAACTGGCAAGGTACTTCTTTAGAAAAAAAATTAAGCAATGGGAAAGATGTGATTTTTGAATTGGACTTTGCAAGTGGTAAAGTAACCTCTAAACCGTAAAATAATTATCTCATATATATAGAAATCCCCGGATGAAGATTGATTCATTCGAGGATTTGAATTTCCAGGTCGGGGATGTACTTGAAAAAGTTCGGTGGAAGCTAAATCAATGAAGAAATCATTAGATTTCGTTTCTCTTTATAAATGGTTTATTTGGTAAATATGTAGTTATCAGAAAGGTAATTATGAAGATTCTTAAAAAGTGGTTATAAGGTAGAATTGAATGTTTGCTTCTTATGTAAGTGATTGATTTATAGTGAATATAATTCTTTTGTTTAAGGTATGGCAAAAGTGTACACTTATACGAGTGTTAATTGTACACCTTTATCATACTAATCTGTACACTTTTGCATGGTAAGGATGTACATTCTTGTAGAGTGAATTTGAAACGTTAAAAAAACACGTTAACGATGTTAACGAAATGTGAGCTTGATATAGTGATGGTTTATTTATGAATGATTAGAAATACTACTGATACGGAAAGCGTATCAATATAATACAGGCTATTGAATATTTACATCTATTGTTTAGTCATTAAAAAAGAAGCAGAGAATGCACAGTGTTAAATAAATACTATACATTCTCTACTTCAATAAGCTACCGGCGTATTCCGGTTGTTCAACACCTAATTACCTCTTTATTACCTTAAATACTTTTGTTATATGGGCTGCTTCTACTTTAATAATGTAGCATCCGCTATTCAGACCAGTCAGATTCTTCTGTTTTTAGTTAACGCTCATGACTACATTTCCTGCCAGATCATAAATGATTGCCGTTGCATTGTCTCCGATATTCAATGTCTGGCTTGCTACGTCATAGTAAGCAGCAAGGTCGGCATTGGCAGATGTGATTCCTACCAGTTTGCTGAATGTAGCTTCAATACTGACATCCCCTTTCACCTCGAATGAATACTCAATATAGTTGCCATTATTATCTACTTTTTATATACCACTGTCTTGATTTCAGGATAAGGTAGAACTATTGCATTAAATAGAATCAATAGGAACTTTTTTCCATCACTGTCTTCAATCTACGGGCATCAGATTTGTAATTTGCTTTGTATACTAATATTAAATCATTAATGGTTGGGAATAGTTACTCTGCCTTTTTGAAGAATATGTTATTAGGATATATTTCTCAAAAAAACTTAAGATTATTTATCTAACATTCGCATTTTTGTTATCTTTGTGTTTAATATATGAAAAAGCAATGAGCTATACACCTGAACCAATCACTTTTAACCAACTGTTTATCGACTATAAAGGGAGATTTACCCGTTTTGCACAAACGTATGTGCGAAATATGGCAGTAGCAGAAGATATAGTGATAGATTCATTGGTTTATTATTGGGAAAACCGGGAGCGGTTGGATGAAAAGACCAATATACCTGCTTATGTGCTCACTGTTGTAAAACACAAATGCCTGAATTATCTTCAGCAGCAACAAATACATAAAGATATTGAAGAAAGCATCCAGTCTCATGCTGAATGGGAACTCAGTACCCGTATTGCTACTCTTGAAGCATGTAATCCCAGTGAACTTTTTAATGCGGAAGCGATGGAGATTGTTAACCGTACCTTAGCTCAACTTCCTTCGCGTACCCGGGAGATTTTCATTATGAGCCGTATGCAAAATATGTCTCACAAAGAGATAGCTGCAAAAATGGATATATCAACCAAAGGTGTTGAATTTCATATAGGTAAGGCTCTCAAAGAGTTGAGAATCAGTCTAAAAGACTATCTTCCTGTATTCCTCTATTTATTTTTCTATTAAAAAAACAATTTTCTACTAGGGATATACCTTTATTATCTGCTTTACAAATAAGAAGATAAAAAGAGTGTATGCATTTTTAATGATCAATCATGGATAAAGAACTATTATATAACTTTTTTCAAGGAAAAACTTCCATGCCGGAAGAGATCCGGATAAGAAACTGGATGGAGGCGTCACCGGATAATTATAAGCTCTTTTTAGAGGAACGAAAGCTGTTTGATACATTGGTATTGTCAGCAGACGAAGATAAGGTTCGTTCTTTCCAAAAGAAGAAATTTTTCATTGGTTACAACCGGATAAAAGAGGTAATGAAAATTGCTGCTGTAATAACAATCACTTTAATAGGTACATATATATATACTAATTATTATTCGAACGAAGAGTTATTGGCAATGCAGAAAATTACGGTTCCTGCAGGGCAAAGAATTAATCTTGAACTTTCGGATGGAACGGTAATTTGGCTTAATTCACGATCAACCATAGAATATCCGGCTTCCTTTACAGGAAAGAACCGAACGGTATATTTGAACGGAGAAGCCTATTTTGAAGTAGCACACAATGTTCAAAAACCGTTTATTGTAGAAACAACCAAAGGAAATGTAGAAGTTTTGGGTACTAAATTCAACCTGGAAGCGTATGCCGATAATGATGCTTTTGTAACCTCTCTGATGGAAGGTTCTGTCAAAGTAACGTCCGGTACAAAAGAACTATTGATAAAACCCGATGAAATGGCAATCCTGAGTCGGGGAGATTTAAAAGCAGTCCCAATAGAGGATTATAATATTTATAGATGGAAAGAGGGACTCATCTGCTTTAAAGATGAAACATTCAACAATATAATGGCCAAATTCGAGACTTGCTACGGGGTGACTATAAAGATTGAAAATAAGAAGGTCTTAAGCGCCCGTTATACCGGTAAATTTCGTCAGTCGGATGGCATCTCATATGCCTTAAGGGTATTACAGAAGGATGTCACTAGTGTCCCGTTAAAATCGGGACGAGTTATTAATTAATCAAATAATCCCG
>ERZ1108168.1097-NODE-1097-length-13101-cov-4.435459_pt1 | contig 13101 bp, 10 predicted proteins | sample MGYA00403704_ERZ1108168 | MGnify/ENA primary metagenome ERZ1108168 (study PRJEB35170, sample SAMEA104062421) | human gut metagenome | biome: human gut; feature: human-associated habitat; material: faeces | place: Denmark | collected 2012-06-12 ...
GATTTCCCCGCCGGGCTCCGGCCTCTTTTTATCGGTTTGCAATGAAGCTCATTCGATGCTTGGCTGTTTTTTGCGTCAAACAGGCTGCGGAGAGTCGTGCCGCCCGATGGCAAGCACCCCCGCGCAGTGGGAAAGCCGCGCGAAGGAAAGGCGCAGGCTGGGCAGAGCACCGGCAAGCAGCTGCGCCACGGCATAATCCTCGCCGCAGTCCCAGGCCGTCCCGGCCGCGGCATGGCAGGCATCCAGCTCGGCCTGCGTTTCAAAAGCCACGTCTCCTATCGGACATTCGCCGCCGGGGCTGAGACGGCGGGACAATTCCAGCAGGAACGTGGGTTTCCCGGCGTCCGGCACATGGTGGAAAGCATAGGTGCTGATGATAAAATCGAACGTCCTGCCCTCCAGCGCGGGGGGGAAGGCCCCGTGTGAAATCATACAGATACAATTCCGCGCAGGGCATCTTGGTGCGGGCGGCGTCCAGCATATTCTGGGAAAAATCCACTCCAGCTACCGGATGGCCGGCCGCGTACAGGCGTGCTGTCAGCATGCCTGTCCCGAAGCCCAAGTCCAACACATCGGCGCCGGGACGGCTGTTTACACGGGCCTCGATAAGAGACAGCACCGCATCGTAGCCTGCGAAGGGATATTCCCCCGCATCGTGGGAATGGCGGACGCTGGCGTCATAACCGGCGGCCCATTCGTCGAAACCCTTGCTGTTGAGCATAAAAAACCTTCTTTCTGCCTGATAGAAAAAATGAAAGCCGCCCGCCACAAAAAGGGCAGGCGGCGAAAAGCTATGCGGCAGGGGCGTCGGCAGCCCCGGAGGCTTCCGGCGCAGCAGAAGAAGAGGGCGCGGGAGGAGGCGTGGAGGATGAAGGTGCGGGCGGACCGGAGATCATATCGCCCTTTGCACCGCAGCGGGTGCACTTCTTCCAGACAGAACCGTCGCTTTCTGTCAGCTGTCCGCTGAAATCATGCCCCAGCGCATCGATTTTAGTACGGGAGGTCTCCTGTCCGCAGGAGGTACATTTGTATATCGTCACACCCTCTGAAGTACAGGTGGCCGGGGTCGTGGTGCCGGAATCCGGCGTATGTGTATGCTCCACAGTACGGCTTTCCAAAACCGCGCCGCATTTGGTGCAGTAGATATGCTCCTTGGTGGCGTCGTTGGGGTCTGCCGTCCAGTTGCCTTTGATATGGTTCTCCGTCTCGGTCTTGGGCGGGTTGGTGCAGCCGCTGGCCGTGCAGGTGCGTGTATGCGTGCCGTTGCCCGCGTCCGTCCAGCTGCCGAAACTGTGCGTGTGCTTATTTTTGAACGTCACCCACACACTGATGGATTCCAGCTTTGTATTTGCGGGCACGGTGAAGGTCAGCGTGCCGTTGTTCACATTTTCAATGCGTCCCTCGGTGCAGCCCCATTCCAGCGAATAGCCTTCCTTGGCGGTGGCCGTCACGGTGGAGCACGTTTCGCCGGGCTTCACCTTCTGCGTCAGCGTGCCAGACAGCGAGCCGCCGTCTTTGCCGTCCTTGATGGAGAACGTGACGGTCACGCCCTCGGCTTCGGAGCTGGACGAGCTGGAGCTGCTGGACGCCGCCTGCGGGTTGAAGGTCTCCTCCGGCGTGGCCGTGTGCGTGGGGATGGTGGTCAGCGCCGGGCGGCGGTCCTCGGTCTCGTAGGTGTGCGTGCGCACATAGTCGATCAGCGCTTTGGCGCCCTGCTCATTCAAATGCAGGCCGTCCTCGATCATATACGAAGCTCTGGCAAAGCCCGTGGCGGGGTCCTTCAGGGCCTCGCTGCTGTTCAGGAACCGGTAGCCGTCCTCCTTGGCAAGGTCCGCCAGAGCTTTGTTGAATTCGTCGATGGCCTTCTGCGCGGCGGCCGCGCCCGTGCGCGTCTGCGCCACGGGCGGTACGGCGTTGATGATGATGTCCGCGTAGGGCCATTCCTTTTTGATGGCCTCCAGAGCACTGCGGTACTGGTTTTTGAATGTGTCCGCAGTGGAATTGGTGTTGTTGGTGCCGTATGTGATGACGATGCGCCGGGGCTGCATCATGGAGACGGCCTTGGCGACATACACCGGGCTGGATGAACCCTTGAAGTACATGCACGGCGTGCTGGTGACATGCTGGATGCCCATGCCCACGGCGCTCAGGTTGTTCTGCCACGTTGTCAGGCCGTAGGCCACCAGACGGTAGGTGTTGGAATCGCCCAGAAACATCGTTTCGTCAATGTACGTCTGGCCGCCGTCCGCAGTCTCCGGCAGGATGGTGCCGTCGTAGGCCTGTTTATCCAGCGCGTCCGCGTCCGGGTCATAGCTGCCGCTCTGGGAAGCGGAGACAGACGACGAAGACGGTGCGGACGAGGAGGCATCCACGGGCGCGGCGTCGGGCAGCAGGGACATCACAAGAATAGCGAGCAGCGCGATGACGAGCGCGGCGGCGCATACCAGGATGGCGATGTCGATGGGGCTGCCTTTCTTTACGCGGCCGAAAAAGCGCGCCAGCGCTTTGCCGGCCTTGCGGAAATATCGTTGGATCTGTTGCACGGCGTTTCCTCCTAAGATGGCCCGTTCGTGTACAATACGGGCATTCTAACGTTTCCATTGTACACGATTGTAACGCGGAAAGCCACCGTTTTCTTTCAAAAAGAACGGTGGCTTTTCGGGGCTTTCTTCCTGTTTGTGCGTTTTTTGCCAAAAAACGTCCGGTTCGGGCCTGTGAGCCGGCCTCAGTGGGCGCGGGCCAGCGCGTTGTTTTGCTGGCGGCGCAGCTCGGCCAGATAGGCGGGCACCAGCATCACGGCTGCGCCCGTCCAGGCCACCGGGTTTGCCAGGCACACGCCGACATAGCCCAGGAAGCGGGAGAGGAGGATGGCGGCGGCCAGGCGCATGGCGAGCTCCACACCGCCGGAGATCAGCGGCATCACGGCGTTGCCCAGGCCTTGCAGCGCGTTGCGGTAAACGAACAGCACGCCCAGGGCCAGAATGAAAACCGCTTCGATATTTAAAAACTGTACCGACGCGGCGATGACGGCCGTCTCACCCGGGTCCACGAACCAGGTGGTGATGGGCGCGGCAAACAGCCATACCACCACGGCCGCGGCCAGCCCGGCAATGAGGTTGAGCACCGTGGCCTTGCGCACGCCGTCCTTCACGCGGTCCAGCTTGCCGGCGCCCGCGTTCTGCGCGGTAAAAGTGGCTGCGGCCAGCCCGAAGGTGAACGTGGGCTGCGTCGTCAGCTGCTCCACCTTGGAGGCGGCGGTGTATGCCGCCACCACCGTGGAGCCGAAGCCGTTGATGGTCACCTGTAAAATCATGCAGCCGATGGCCGTTACGCTGTTGGACAGCGCCGTGGGAATGCCCATCCGGGCAAGGCGGCGCACCATCGGGCCGTGCCAGGCCCAGTCGGCCCGGCCTGTGCGCAGGATGGGGAATTTTTTCAGCATATAGACCAGGCACAGCAGCGCCGAAACGCCCTGAGAAAGGATGGTGGCCCAGGCGGCGCCCGCCACGCCCATGGAGAACGTCACAACGAACAGAAGGTCCAGCACGACGTTCAGCGCGCTGGAGAGGCACAGGAAATACAACGGCGTTTTGCTGTCGCCCACGGCGCGCAGCAGGCCGGAGAACAGATTGTAAAACAGGCTCGCGCCCAGCCCCAGAAAGATGATGCCGATGTATGCAGCGCTGTCGCTGAAGATGTTTTCCGGCGTGTTCATGGCGCGCAGCATCGGTTCTGTGCCAAGAAAACTGGCCGCCGTAGCCACGGCGGTGACGATGAGGGACAGCAGCATCGTCATGGCCACGCACCGGCGTAGCCCGGCCTCGTCCCGCGCGCCGAAGCGCTGTGACACCACCACGCAGAACCCGTTGGCAAGCCCGATGACAAAGCCCAGCACCAGGAACGACATACCGCCCGTGGCGCCCACGGCGGCCAGCGCGTCCACGCCCACAAAGCGGCCCACGATCATGGCGTCCACCATGCTGTAAAACTGCTGGAAGATATTGCCCACCAGCATGGGCAGAGAAAACCGGAGCAGCAGCCGCATGGGGCTGCCCGAAGTCATATCCGTAACCAAAAAAGCACCTTTCCTTTCCCGAAAAGCGGCGCTTCGGAGCCGTGTGCCCCGCGCCGCGCGGAGCCGAAAACAGCCCTGCACAAAACGCTATTCTAGCCCATCCGGGCACCGATGAAAAGCCTTTTTTTGAAATTTGCGATATTTTTCCGAATTGGACAAAAAAGCACGGCCCGGAAGGCTCCGGGCCGTGCTTTTTGCCTGTCTGCAGAGGTTATTCGCTTAGAATGCCCGCCTTGCGCAGCGCGGGCCGCACGGCTTTTGCAAGCAGCACGGACACTACCACGGCCAGCACCGCGTTGATGAGGGACGTGACGCCCTTTGTCACGAGCTGCGTCTGCACCGCCCCCAGAGCCTGCCCCTCGATGTAAAACTTCATGATGAAGGACTTCAGCAGGTACAGCGCCACATACGTCACGCTGCCCACGGACGCGCCCAGCACGTCCCGTCCCAGCGAGATATTACCGCTCCGGTGGGCGATGAGCCCGGCCAGAAAGCCGATGAAAAATTTTGTGATGAATGTGATCCAGCTTTCCGCGATGTACAGCGGATTCGTAAAGTCGAACAGCATACTGCCGAAGCCGGAGGCAAGGCCGCCCGTCAGGGGCCCGAACAGCAGGCCGGACAGCGCGCAGAACACATTGCCCAGATGAATGCGCGCTACCTCCCCGATGGGGATCTGTATCCAGCTGAATACGAATACCAGAGCGCTCAGCAGGCCCGTGACGGCCAGCCTGCGCACGGTGAACCGGTTGGATGTTTTTTCCATGAATACCACTCCTCTTTGTTTTTGCCCTGCGCCGCGAATTTCCGGTTGACAGGGCCGCCGCTTTCGCTTATCCTCAATTATAGAAGATTTTGAACTGATTAAAATACTCAATTTATGAATATTTTATAAGGTCAGATTGGAGGACAGGCATGGAAAGCTTTACGCTGGGCCTGATGCGCGGGGACGGCGCGCCGCTGTACCGTCAGCTATACCGCCATATCGTGGAGGAGATCGCTTCCGGCGGGCTGGCGGCGGGGGAAAAGCTGCCCAGCAAGCGCCGCCTGGCAGCGGACCTGCGGGTGAGCGTTTCCACCGTGGAAACGGCCTACCAAATGCTGGTGGCGGAGGGCTACATAGCGGCCCGCGCGAAAAGCGGCTTCACGGTATGCCGCATTGAAAAGCTGGACGCACCCGTCCGTCCGGCTCCGGCCGCGCCGCCGGAACCGCCCGCAAAGCGCTGGGCCTATGATTTCGGCACGGGCAGTGTGGACACTGCCCTGTTTCCGTTCAAGACATGGGCGCGCATCCAGCGCGAGACAGTCACCGCCCATCCGGAGCTTCTGAACCATGGCTCCCGCCAGGGCGATGCATCCCTGCGCGCGGCCATTGCCAAATATCTGCATGCTTACCGGGGCGTGGTGTGCGCGCCCGAGCAGATCGTGGTGGGCGCGGGCATCGAATATCTGGTGGGCCTGCTGGCCCGGCTGTTCTGCGCCAGCACCTTTGCGGTGGAAAATCCGGGCTATCCCCGCACGGCGCAGGTGCTGCGCAACAACGGCGTGCGCACGGTGTTCGTGCCTGTGGACGGGGACGGCATGACGCTGGATGCTCTGCAGGCCGGCGGCGCGCAGCTTGCGTATGTCACGCCCAGCCACCAGTTCCCCACGGGCGCAACGATGCCCATTGCCCGGCGCACGGAACTGCTGCGCTGGGCGGGCGCGGCCCCGGGACGTTATGTGGTGGAGGATGACTACGACAGCGAATTCCGTTACGACACCCGGCCCATTCCATCGCTGCAGGGGCTGGACCAGGCGGGGCGGGTGATCTATGTGAGCACCTTTTCCAAGAGCATGGCGCCGTCCATGCGCATCGGCTATATGGTGCTGCCGGTGCCTGTGCTGGAGATGTACCGTGCCGAATACGGCGTGTATTCCTCCACGGTGTCGCGGTTCGAGCAGCAGACGCTGTGCCGCTTTATGGAGGAAGGGCATTTCGCGCGGCATCTGAACCGCCTGCGCAGCGCCTGCCGCGCCCGCCGGGACGCGCTGCTGGAGGCGCTGTACGCCGCTTTCGGCCGGGATGGCGTGGCGGTGCGGGGCAGCCACACCGGGCTGCACCTGCTGGCCGCGGTGCACAACGGCATGACGGAACGGGAGCTGGTGGAGGCGGCGGCGCGGGCCGGCGTGCATGTGAACGGCCTTTCCGCCTATTATATGGAGCCCCCGGAGGACTGTCCGCCCGCCACCGTGGTGCTGGGCTATTCCGATATGGACGAGAGGGCGCTGCGGGCCGCTGTGGACGCGCTGCGCTGCGCGTGGGGCGCGCGGCCTTCGGAATAAAAAGCAAACCGCCGTTTCCACCGGACTTCGTGTCCGGGGAAACGGCGGCTTGTTCATTTGTATCCGTACGGTTCAGATGCCTGCGGGCAGAGCGCCGCCCGTCTGCGGGGCGCTTTGCGCGTCTGCGTCCGGCGCGGCGGGGAGCGGGAGGGTTTCCGGCTGCTCGGGCTGGAGGCATCGGTTTTTTCTCCTTTACAGCTTCATCAAACGTAATCGTAACCTTGAACAGGTCGCCGTCCACTGTGATGGAGAACGTTCCGCCCTGCAGTTCGGCAAAGCTCTTGGCAATGGCAAGGCCCAGGCCGCTGCCCTCGGTGTTGCGGGAACGGTCGCCCCGCACAAAGCGGTCGGTGATCTCTTCCGCGCTGAAATCCAGCTCGGTGGCGGAAATGTTTTTGAACACCACCTGCGCGCCGTGCTCCTGCGGCATCAGCGTGATATAAGCCCGGGTGCCGGGCATGCCGTATTTGGTGATGTTCACCACCAGGTTCTCAAAGATGCGGCAGGTCTTTTGCCCGTCCAGCACCAGAGGCATGCGTTCCTCCGGGAGCTGCCAGCGGAAATCGATGCCGCTGGCTTCGGTTTTGTCGGCCAGCTCGTACTGGACCTGCTTGAGCAGTGCGGCCAGATCTACTTCAGCGTAATGCATGGCCACGTTCCGTGTGGCGGCCTTGCTCACCTCAAACAGGTCCTCGATCAGCCGCTTGAGCCGCTGGGATTTTTTGTCCAGCGTTTCAATGTATTTGGCCCGGTCTTCGGCAGAAAGGGCGGGGTCCTTGAGCAGGTCCACATAGGTGATGATGGCGGTCAGCGGCGTTTTCAGGTCGTGTGAGACGTTGGTGATCAGCTCGGTCTTCATGTTCTGGCTGCGCACTTCGGCGGCGACGGCCTTTTCAAAGCCCGCGCGCACCTGGTTCAATTCGTCCTTCAGCGGGTCGAACAGGCCCATGTCTCCCTCCACAGGCGTGGCCAGGTCTCCGCCGGCCATGCGCCGGGCGGCGGCCAGCAGGGCCGCGTAGTCCTGCTGGATGCGGTTGGCGCGGCGGCGCAGCAGGAAGAACAGCACCACCGTGTAGATCACGGTTCCAGCAATGCCCAGGAACCAGAAGCAGCAGATGAACGTGACGATGGCGAAATTTACGGCCAGCAGGCGCAGCAGCGTTTTTTCAGCGGGGTCCCGCAGGTCGATGGCGGTGAGGGCGCGCCACATGCGCCCTAGCGTGCCGCTCACGGCACGCCAGACGCGCCCCGCGCCCCGCAGCAAAGCGCGCACGGCCCGTGCGGCCAGGCTGCGGTTTTTCAGATAGCCCAGCCAACCGTCCCGGGCCAGGCCCTGGCGCAGCGCGAGAACAGACATAAACGTCACCTCCAAAAACAGGAACAGAAGCCCCGCGCACAGCAGGTTCGCCATGGTGTTGGCCGCGGAGGGCAGGTCCACGCTGAATTCGTCCCGCAGCACGGCGGCGATGCTGCCGTCGAAATTGCTTGTTACAGCGCTGGAGGGGACGCCGTTCATCAGCACCGCGCAGCCGAGGGCCAGCAGTACCAGCTCCAGCGGCACACGGCACAGCCAGCCGCCGCCCAGCCCGCTGCCGCGCCGGCGGCCGAACCACAGGGCCAGAAGCGCCGCAAGGGCCAATGCAGCCGCAAACAGGGGATCGAAGGCGTGGTTGATGAAGGAGCGCTCCTGAGACGTTGCGATATACCAGCTGATGTCATCCGAAGCCGCGAATACCCGCGGGACCCCGTAGACGAAGGTCACGCTTTTGGGCGCGGAAAGATCGTAGTAGGACAGAACGTCCAGGTCAAGATGCCGGCGTATGGCGTCGGTGCCGTAGGCCTGCATATCCGTGTTCCAGATAGAAGCGGAAAAGTCCTGCTGGCCCTCCTCGCCCAGATAGGAGGCTGCATAGGACATATTGCCCTGCGCGTCGAAGCGGAGCGCCAGCACATAACGCCACTGGGCGGCGTCGAAGCCGTTTTGGGCGGGGTCGTCCGAAAGAAAGCCGCCAAGCCCGGCTTCCGTGTTGGTGTATGTTTTGCCCGTTGCGTCGTCCGTCACGGCGTAAAACAGATTGCCCCAGCTGCCCGCCAGCTCGTCGGCATGGGCTTTCACGCTGGCGTTGAAAGCGTCCAGCGCGGAGATGGCATCGGGCGCGTAAACGTCCAGCCCGCCGTAGGAGGCGTTGGTGCCGCCGCTTTCGTCACCGGCCGCGCCGGTGTAGCCCAGCACGAAGTCCTCCCCGGCCTCCCGTGCGGCGTAAACAGCGGCGTTCGCGTCGCTCAGCAAAAGCTCCGACGGCTCAAACTCCTTGCCCTCCCACTGCTCGCGGGCCCGCCAGTACAGCGTATGGTTGGCCGTCTGGATGTTTTCCACAAAGGGATCGTAATAATAAAACAGGACGCCCTGTTCCTGAGCGCGGGCGTACAGCGGACGCAGCCCGGCCAGAAGCCCCACGGCCAGCGCCAGCAGCAAAAGTGCGGAAAGCAGCCCCGCGGCCGCCTTACTTTTCGATCTTGTACCCAATGCCCCACACCACTTTCAAATATTTCGGTTCCCTGGGATTGTATTCTATCTTTTCACGGATGTTGCGGATGTGCACCATGATGGTATCCGTGCTGACGGCGCGTTCGTTCCAAACGCGCTCGTATATCTCCTCGGCGGAGAACACGCGCCCAGGGTTTTTCATCAGCAGCGCCAGAATTTTGAACTCCAGCGGCGTCAGCTTTACGGGCGTGCCGTCCACGGTCAGCTCCGCGGTGTCCTCGCACAGCTCCAGCCCGCCGATGACATAGGTGCGCAGGGCGGGCGCAGCGGCTGCGCCCGTCGCCCGCAGAAATTTTTCGTACCGGCGCAGGTGGGAGTGCACCCGGGCCAGAAGCTCCATGGGCACGAAAGGCTTGGTGACGTAATCGTCCGCGCCGATGTTCAGCCCGGTGATCTTATCAATGTCCTCGGATTTGGCCGACAACATGATGACGGGGAACTCGCAGCCCTCGTCCCGCAGCTTCATCACCATGGTGATGCCGTCCATCACGGGCATCATCACATCCACAACGGCCAGATGGATGGGCAGCTGCCGGGCAAGCTCCAGCCCCTGGGCGCCGTTGGCCGCACCGTGTACGGTATAGCCCTGGTTTTTCAGGTAAATGGCGACGCCCTCGCGGATCTCGGCGTCGTCCTCCACAACAAGAATATGCGTTTCCATGCGTTTCTCCTTTTGTCCGGCTGCGATGCGGTATGCCGCGCGCCCGGCGGGCGGCTGGGCGGCATCGTGCTTCGTATATCGATACTATTTACTTAATATAGCACAAAACCCGGACAGAGAGAAAGAACCTTCTGCGCCCGTATGCGCTCAGCCCACCGCCGCCAGCTCCCGCCGCAGCATTTTTTTGGCGCGGTAAAGCTGGGTGTGCACGGTCTTGGGCATGCGGCCCAGCTGCCGTGCAATGGCCTCCACGGGCCATTCCTGCATGAAATACAATACCGACACCGTGCGGTACGGTTCCGCCAGGCCCTCGATGCACTCCCGCGCAAGGCCGGCGTCGGCGCGTGTTTCGCACTCAGCCTCCAGGCTGGGGACGTTCTGCGCGGCGGCCAGCGCCGGAGCGGTGTCGCCGGGGGCCTCGGTCACGGCCATGCGGCGGTTGTAGGCGCTTTTCAGATGATCCTTTGCCTTGTTCACCGCAATGCGGCACAGCCAGGGCTTTTCCGCGCCCGGCGGACAGCTTTCCATATGCAGATAGGCCGAGACAAACGTCTCCTGCGAAAGATCCTCGGCCAGCTGATGGTCGTGCACCAGCTGGCAGCACACCGTATATACCAGCTTTTCATATTGCCGTACCATCGCTTCAAACGCCTGTTCCGTCATTGGAAACCCCTCCCGCCTTTTTGCCCCGCCCGGCGCGCCGGGCGGCTTGTCTTCAACGTGTTTTAGTATAAGACCGCAATCTAAAAAGGCGCGGGGGGAAAATCCAAAGAATTTCTAAAGATTTGCTGTAAATTTTATAAAACCGGGAACAAAAGGCTGCCGGAAGGCGGGTAATATTTCTGTAAAACAGCGAAACTACTTGTGATTTGCCTGCGGGGATGGTACACTTTTCTATGTGATATACTAACCTTAAAGCCGCCGCCGCTTGCGCGGCTGCGCGTGTGCGCTGCACACGCCCCTGTGCCGGTGCACAGGGCTTTGAGAACATTGAACCATGCAAAACCGCAGTAGATGCGGTTTTGTTGGGGGCGCTTTGCGGCGTCATGGTACAGTAAGGTTTTTTCGCGAATCTGAATAAGACGAGGTGCGTACCGATGCTGAAAGGGTATACCAAGGAAGAAAAAAGCTGGATGATGTACGACTGGGCCAACAGCGCCCATTCGGTGATCGTTGTCACGCTGCTGCCGATCTTTTTTTCGTCGGTGGCGGGCTTTATGCGCAACACCACGTCGGCCATGAGCATCTGGGGCTATGTCACCAGCATCGCCATGCTTATTTCGGCGCTGCTGGCGCCGGTTATCGGCGCGCTGGGCGATTTTAAAGGCATGCGAAAAAAGATGTTTTTTGTTTTTCTGGCCGTGGGTGTGCTGGCCTGCGCGGGGCTTGCCGTTACGCCCATGACGGGCTTTGCGGAAAATACCGGGGTGGCCGAGGCCGTGGGCACAGCCATCCTGATCCTGTATGTCATCAGCCAGATCGGCTTTTCGGGCGCGAACCTGTACTACGACAGCTTTTTACCCGACGTCACCACCGAAGAGCGTATGGACCGCGTCTCCACCATGGGCTACGGCCTGGGCTATATCGGCGGCTCCACCATCCCGCTGCTCATTTTTCTTGTGATGAACGCCGTGGGCGTGGATATGCTGTACTGCCTGTCTTTCATCTTCGGCTTTACGGCCGTGTGGTGGGCCGCGTTCAGTTGGCCGCTGCTGAAAAACGTGGAGCAGAAAAGCTATCAGCCCCACGAAAAGGGCGCCATCCGCAAGACCCTGCGGGGGCTGTGGGCCACGCTGAAGGACATCTTCGGCCATAAATCCATTTTTGTGTTCATGCTCGCCTATTTCTTTTACATCGACGGCGTGGGCACCATTATCCACATGAGCACCTCCTACGGCGCCCAGCTGGGTCTGGGCGACACCGAGATGATGCTTGCGCTGCTGCTGGTGCAGATCCTGGGCCTGCCGTTCTGCCTGATGTACATCAAGCTGGCCGGTAAATTCGGCGCGCGCGTGATGGTGGGCGTGGGAATCTGTATCTACATGGGCATTTGCGTGTTCGGCTTTTTTGTGCGCGAGACCTGGCAGTTCTGGGTGCTGGCCATTCTGGTGGCTACCAGTCAGGGCGGCATCCAGGCGCTGTCCCGCAGTATGTTCGGAAAAATGCTTCCGGACAAGAACCGTTCGGGCGAGTACTTCGGCTTTTTCGATATCTTCGGCAAGTTTTCGTCCGTCATGGGCCCGGCGCTGATGGGCTTCGTGACGCAGATCGCCACCGTGGTGCTGCTGGGCAGGCAGAGCCTTACGCCGGAGACGGCCCCCGAGGCCGTGTTGGCCGCCGCGCAGCAGGAGGCATCGCCCTGGGGCGTATTGTCAGTTCTGCTCATCTTCCTGGTGGGCGCGGTGCTTTACTTCGGCGTGCTGCCCCGCATGCTGAAAAAAGAGGGCGCGGGGAAGTAAAAAATCCGTACTGCCCATGTGCGGGAGGGGCGGGGCCCCGCCCGAAGACCCCAACGCGAAAGGTTTTGATCGATATGCCCGAAGCATATACACATATCCGCATCGCCCGCGCGGCGCTGGCACAAAGCGGGGAGCATGCGCCCAGTACGGCGGCCTATGAAATGGGCGCCAACGGGCCGGACCCGCTGTTTGCTTACCGTGTGCTTTCCGCCAAACGGCCCTGGCCGCTGCCGGAACTGGGCGGCCGCATGCACGACGAACAATGCGGCCGGTTCCTGCGCACAATGATCTTCGCGGCCTCCACGCCCGCCCAGCGCAGCTATGCGCTGGGCTTTCTGGCGCATTACGCGGCGGATTCCGTGATGCATCCGTATGTGGCGTTCCAGTGCGGGCCGCAGGGACAGTTCAACATCCCCGAGGGGCACGGCTTCTGCGAGGTGGCCATGGACAGTATGTTCCATGAGCAGGACTGCGGCTCACCCGCCGTTCCGGCGGGAACTGCCGCTCCGGGGCTGCCGCCTCAGGAGCTGGCCGAAGTGACGCAAATGCTTCATGACGCGGTGGCGCAGGTCTACCGCATGGACATCCCGCATGAGGCGCTGGCGGATTCCTTCCATGATTTCCACGCCCTGCACAGGCTGTTCCTGTCGCCTCACGGCGGCAAGCGGGCGCTGGTCTGGGCGGCGGAACGGCTGGTGCTGCACAAGCCCGGCTACGGGCTTTCCCACATGACGCCCGCCCGGCGCCCGGCGGACGGCTTTGCGGAGCATTGGGAAAACCCCTATACGCATGCACAGATGGACGCGGGCCCCGAGGCGCTGTGCGGGGAATCGGCCCGGCTGGCTGCAGGATACCTGAAGGCAGCGGCCGCTTACTGGGAGGGCCGCAGCACCAAGGAGGCGCTGGCCGCGGCTGTGGGCGACCGCAGCTACTCCACAGGCCTGCTCAGTGAACCGGCCCCGGCCGGGGTGTGAAGGCCCGCCCTGCCCGGGAAATAAAATTGGACTGCAAACGCGCCGCGGCGAAAGGCATA
>ERZ1108168.1102-NODE-1102-length-13038-cov-3.764384_pt1 | contig 13038 bp, 10 predicted proteins | sample MGYA00403704_ERZ1108168 | MGnify/ENA primary metagenome ERZ1108168 (study PRJEB35170, sample SAMEA104062421) | human gut metagenome | biome: human gut; feature: human-associated habitat; material: faeces | place: Denmark | collected 2012-06-12 ...
ATGCTCGCGAATACACAAAGTATTCGCTGCGCTTTTTGTTTAACCTGCCAAAAAATCCGCCGCGCGATTCGACACTTGGAATTGTGCGGTATTGCCCTATCATAGCACGGTCCCGGCATTCCGGCAACCGCGCCCGCACGGTTCACCCCCAGCTGCGCGTGATGCGCGCCCCCAGCGGTGCAAGCAGCGCCGCAATGTCCTCGTAGCCGCGGCTGATATGCTCCGCGCCCATGACGCGGGTGCTGCCCTGCGCCTGCAGCGCGGCGATGACCAGCGCCGCCCCGCCGCGCAGGTCGGGCGCTTCCACGTCCGCTCCGTTCAGCAGGTCCATGCCGTGGACATGCAGCGTCCGGCCGCAAACATTCACGCTGGCACCCAGCCGCAAAAAGCCTTCGGCGCAGGCAAAACGGTTTTCAAAAATCGTGTCCGTCACACGGCTTTCCCCCTGCGCCCGCAGCAGCGCCGCCGCCATCAGGGGTGCCGCGTCCGTTGGGAACGATGGATACACGCCCGTATCCCACCCTCCCGCGGCGCGCAGAGCGCCCGAGCTTGCCAGCGCCACAGAGCTGTCCCCCGAGGCCGACACCATGCATCCGGCCCTGCGCAGGATGCGCAGCACCTCGGCCAGATGGGCGTTGCAGGTATTGGTGAGCAGCACCTCGCCGCCGCAGCCCGCCACAGCGCACAGCACGGTGGCCGCGGTAATGCGGTCCGGGCAGACGGCATGCTGCGTGCCCATCAGCAGCTCCCGGCCGCGGATGTGCAGCACCCGCGTGCCGACGCCTGTGATATCCGCGCCCGCGCCCTGCAAAAAGCGCGCCAGATCCGTCACCTCCGGCTCCACGGCCGCGCCGCGCAGCACCGTCTCTCCTCTGGCTGCGGCCGCCGCCATGAGAAGCGTCTCGGTGGCGCCCACACTGGGGAAGCGCAGGCAGATATCCGCGCCCGCAAGGCCGTCCGGCGCAGTGACCTCCAGCGCGCCGCCGTCCTTCTCCGTGATATGCGCCCCCATCTTCTCAAGGCCGGAAAGATGCATATCAATAGGCCGCGCGCCCAGGCGGCAGCCGCCGGGCGTATAGATGTCCGCGCGGCCCGTGCGGGCCAGCAGCGGCGCCAGATAGAACAGCGAGGAGCGCATCGCGCGCATCAGCGGCTCCGGCACTGCGCTGCCCGGAAATTCCGGCGGCGTAATGACGGCGCGCCCATTCTCCAGCAGGACCTTGCAGCCCACGCTTTGCAGGATGCGCGCCGAAGCCTCCACGTCGGACAGATGCGGCACGTCCGTGAGCGTCACCGTGCCGCGGCACAGCACCGACGCCGCCATGATGGGCAGCACACTGTTCTTTGCGCCGGGTATCCGCACCTCTCCAAAAAGGCCGCTGCCTCCGCTGATCGTCAAAATTTCCATATCCCGCACCCCGTTTCGTAGAATGGAGCCCAGTGTCCCAGACTGTAACCCATCCTATGCAAACAGGGCCGTTTGTGTTAAAAGCGCGCCGTTTACGCCGTGGTTTTCATCAATTGGTCCAGATTTTCGCAGATCTTATCCAGCGAATCCGGCTGGGCCAGCGCACGCGCTTTCGCCCCCATGAGCATCAATTCCGCTGGGTCCTTCGTCAGCTTGTCGACGATGCCGATGAGCTTCTCGCCCGTCAGCTCCTTTTCCTCAACCACAACGGCCGCGCCCAGCTTCTGCAGCTGCATGGCGTTGTGGTACTGGTGGTTTTCCGCCACGTTGGGCGACGGGATGAGCACCGAGGCGCGCCCCACGGCCGCGATCTCCGCCAGCGTCAGCGCGCCCGCCCGGCTGATGACCAGGTCCGCCGCGGCCAGCATCTCCGGCATGTTGTCGATGTACTCCCGGATGATGAACTTCGGGCTGTGGTCGATGCCCAGCCGCGCAGCAAGGGCTGCAAAATCCGCTTTTTCAATGCTGCCCGTCGCATGCACATGAAGGAAATCACGCTGCGCGATCTCCCATTTTGCCAAATCGGCCACGCGTTCGCCCAGCACCTGCGCGCCCAGGCTGCCGCCGAAGGAGATGATGACGGCCTGCCCCTCCTTCGCGCCCAGCGCGCGGCGTGCGGCGGGACGGTCCTGCCGGAACATCTCCTCCCGCACCGGGTTGCCCGTAACGACCGTCTTGTCCGGCGCGCCCAGACGCTGCACGGCGTCGGGCATGGCCGCGAACACCAGGTCCACCTGCTTTGCCAGGATCTTGTTGGTCACGCCGGGGAAAGCGTTCTGCTCGTGAATGGCCGTGCGGATGCCCCTGCGGGCCGCGGCCTGCACCACCGGCCCGCTGACGTACCCGCCCGCGCCGATGACAAGGTCCGGCTTTACCTCCCGCAGGATGGCGTCGGCGCGCGGGCCGCTCAGCGCCAGGTGCCAAAGGGCAACCAGGTTCCGCGCGATGTTCTTCGGCGTCAGGCGGCGCTGGATGCCGTTCACCTCGATGGGATGGAACGCATAACCCGCCTTGGAGACAAGGCCGTACTCCATTCCCTTCTGCCGTCCGGCGAAGTGTATCTCCGCGTCCGGATGGCGTTTTTTCAGCGCGCCCGCAATGGCGAGCGCCGGGTTGATGTGTCCGGCTGTGCCGCCGGCGGCGATCAATACACGCATAGGTACCTCCTGCTTTCGCGCAATACCGCACGGTTCCAGGCGCCGGGCCGCGCCGGAAAACTTTTCACCGGCGGTCTGCCCCCGCTCAAAAAATAAAAATGCAGACGCGCGGCCCTGCCGCGCGCCGCTATACCTTCTCCGCGCCGCCCTGGCGGGAGACCGAAAGCACAACGCCCATCTCGCCCAGCAGCATCAGCAGGGACGTGCCTCCGTAGGAAAAAAACGGCAGGCTGATGCCCGTGTTCGGAATGGTCTTCGTCACCACGGCGATATTCAGCACCGCCTGCAGCGTCACCTGCACGATAACGCCCACCACCAGCATGGAGCCGAATTTGTCTTTTGCGTGCCACGCCACATAAATGCCCCGCAGCAAAAGCGCCACAAAAAGGAAAATCACCAGCAGCGCGCCGATAAAGCCCAGCTCTTCACAGATGACGGAGAAAATAAAGTCGTTCTGCGGCTCGGGCAGGTACAGGTGTTTCTGCTTGGAGTTGCCGATGCCAAGGCCCGTCAGCCCGCCCGAGCCGATGGCGTACATGCTCTGGATGATCTGGTGGCCGTCGCCCTGGGCGTCCAGCCACGGGTTCTGCCAGCTTTCGATGCGGCTCATGGCGTAGGGCACAAGGTCCGGCACCAGCACAACGGCGCCCGCCACGCCCGCCACAACGCCCGCGATGGCAAGGCCGAACCATACAAGCCCCGTGCCGCCCACAAACATCATCAGTCCCCCGATGCCCAAAATGAGCACCGTGCCCGAAAGATGCGGCTCCAGCAGCATCAGCCCCGCGATCACGCCGAGGATGACGACGAAGGGCAGCACGCCGTAGGCAAAGGTCTTCATGCGCTTATGGTTGATGGAAATGATGTGCGCGAACAGCACGATGACCGCGAACTTCGCCACCTCCGAGGGCTGCAGATTGCCGCCGATGGGCAGGAATATCCACCGCTTCGCGCCGTTCAGCTCCGGCATGAAGAGCACGACGATGAGCAGTACGACCGTGACGGCCATGATGGGCCACGCAAATTTGTGGAAGATGTGGTAATCCACGTGGGACGCGACGAACATCACGACCACGCCCACCGCGGCGAACAGCGCCTGCTGGCGGATGAAGTGGAAGCTGTCGCCCTTGAAGCGGTAATACGCCGTGGCATAGCTGGCGCTGAACAGCATCACCAGCCCGAACACCACCAGCGTCAGCACGATGATGGCCAGCGGCCAGTCCAGCGGCGGCTGGCTGAGCAGCCGGATGCGGGCCTCGGACTTGCGTTTTAACTTTTTGGCTGCTTCTGGCATCGGGAACCTCCGAAGATACAAAATTGCCCGCGCCGGCCGCATCGGCACAGGCTGCTTATTGGGGAATCAGGATACGTAGACAAAAATACCGCCCAGCACCACGCCCACCAGCGTGATGAAGCTGAACACGGAGACGATCTTCACCTCGCTCCACCCGCACATTTCAAAGTGGTGGTGGATGGGGCTCATTTTAAAAATACGCTTGCCGTGGGTCAGCTTGAAATATGTTACCTGCAGCATCACGCTGAACGCCTCGATCAGGTAGATAACACCCATGAAAAGGAGCAGCTCCGGCCGGCCGATGCCGTAAGCCACGGCCACCACCGCGCCCCCCAGGAACATACTGCCCGTATCGCCCATAAACGTTTTGGCCGGGTAAAAGTTCCACGCAAGGAAGCCCGCGCAGCCGCCCGCCACGGCCGCGGCAAACAGCGCCATGGTAGTGTTTCCCAAAAGGCTGGCGATAAACATGAAGCCCATCATTACAACAAAGGTGACGCTGGATGCCAGCCCGTCGATGCCGTCCGTCAGGTTGACGGCGTTCACCATGCCGATGATGAGGAGGAACGAGAGGACGTAAAAGAACCAGCCGAAGTCCACCGCGCCCAGCAGCGGCAGCGTCACGATGGTGGACAGCGTTCCGTTGAGATACAGCGAGGAAAGGTACGCCCCGGTGATGAGCACCTGCGCCACGATCTTATAGCGCGCCATCAGGCCCAGGTTGCGCTTTTTCACCACCTTGATATAGTCGTCCACAAAGCCCACCAGGCCGAAGGCGTAAGCCGTCAGCACGCCGATGAACAGCGAGACGCTGGTGCCGGAAAGCCAGCCCCCCAGCAGGCTGGGCACGCTGAGCGCCAGAACCGTATAGCCCAGCACCACGCCCACAAGGACACCCAGGTAAAACGTCAAACCGCCCATGGTGGGCGTGCCGTTTTTGCCCTGGTGCCAAGTGGGGCCGATCTCCTTGATGGTCTGGCCGAAGTGAAGCCTGCGCAGCGCGGGGATGATCAGCAGGCCGGAGGCCGCTGTGATCGCCAGCGCGCCGAAGGCCGCCGCCATAAGGGCATATTTTTCCATAATTTACACGCTCCCGGTAATTTTTGCGCGGCCGCGCCGCGTCCCGGCCCGATGCGCACGGTCTTTCCGCTGGGCACCCGGCTTTCTTTTATTTTCAGGCAATGCCGCACAATTCCAGGTGTTGAATCGCGCCGGCAGATTTTTTTGGCAGTTTAAACAAAAAACGCAGCGAATACTTTGCGCATTTGCGAGGCTTTTGGAGGCAACTGCCGGAAAATATGCAAGCGGGGCGACACTTAAGGCGTCAGCCATGAATTGTGCGGTGCTGCCTTTAATCCCTGGGCACGGCTTTGTAAAACCCGTCCAGAATCGTCTCGAACGCCATGCCGTGGCTGGCCTTCACCAAAACCGCGTCGCCCGGGCGGCAGTACGCCGTAAGGCGGGCCAGCGCTTCGTCCTTGTCCCTGCAATGCACCGCGTTCGCGCCCAGTGCGGCGGCGCTTTCGCGGCCGGTCCGCATGGCCCCGCCCACGGTCAGCAGCAGGTCCACGCCGCAGCGCGCCGCCAGCGCGCCCACCTCGGCGTGAGCCTGCCGGGTGATGGCGCCCAGCTCGAACATATCGCCCAGCACCGCGACCCTCCGTCCCCGGACAGGATATTCCTTCAGCGTCAGCAGCGCGGCGCGCATGCTGTCGGGGTTCGCGTTGTAGCAGTCCTCGATGACCGTCACGCCGCCGTACTCCACCACATGCTGGCGGTGGCCCGTCGTTTGATAATTCGCCAGCGCTGCGGCCGCAGCGGCCGGTGCAAGGCCCAGGCGCGTGGCCAGCGCATAAGCCGAAAGCGCGTTGCGCACATTGTGCAGGCCCATGGCCGGGATATACGCGGGCAGGCTTCCGTGCGCCTTGTCCGCGATGGTGAACCGCGTGCCCTCCGCCCCGGAAACGATATCCAGCGCCCGCACGTCCGCGTCCGGGTTTTCAACGGCGAACAGCACCTTCTCAAGGTCCGGACGGACGGCCGCGCCGGGCAGATAATCGTCGTCGCCGTTCACCACCAGCGGCGCGCCCTGCGGCAGCCCCTCGCAGATCTCCAGCTTTGCCCTGAGGATATTTTCCCGTGTGCCCAACTGCTCCAGATGGGAGCGCCCGATGCAGGTGATGACAGCGCCCGCAGGCTTTGCCGCCAGCGTCAGCTTCCGGATCTCGCCCAGGCCCTGCATGCCCATCTCCACCACGGCGTACTCCACGCTTTTGTCCAGGCGGAACAGCGTGTTCGGCATGCCGATCTCGTTGTTCTGGTTGCCCTCGGTCCTGAGCGTTTTGCCGAAAGCCGAAAACACCGCGTAACAGAACTCTTTTGTCGTCGTTTTGCCCACGCTGCCCGTAACGCCCGCCAGCAGCGGGCTGTACAGCGCGCGGTAGTTCGCGCCCAGCCGGATCATCGCATCCAGCGCGTCCGGCGCCTGCACGCATTTCTCCGGCGGCACGCCCGGCACCGGGCGCTGCACCACAACGCCCGCCGCTCCGGCCTCCAGCGCCCGGAGCGCGTAATCGTGGCCGTCCACGCGCTCGCCCCGGATGCACACGAACAGGCTCCCCGGCCCGGCCTCCCGGCTGTCCGTCACCACCGACGCGATCTCCGGGTCCCCTGCCAGGGCGCCCAGCCCCCGCAGCAGCACACTCGACAAAACAGGCTGCATATACAATCCTCCATGCTCTGAATACTCGCCGGGCGGCGTCAGGCTTTGTTCAGCCCTTTGCGCTCCAGCCACTCGCGGACGATCCTGTGTTCGTCCAGATAAAGGGTCACCCCGTCGATGACCTGGTAATCCTCGTGGCCCTTTCCGCACAGCGCCAGCACATCGCCCGGGCGCAGCATATCCAGCGCCCGGTTCACAGCCGTGCGCCGCTCCACCTCCACGATGTACGGCTTGCCCGAAGCGGCCAGCACCGGCTCGGCGTCCTTTATTATAGCACAAGGATCTTCCTTGCGGGGATTATCCGACGTTAAAACTGCAAAATCAGCATATTTCACCACGGCTTCGCTCATCAGCGGGCGTTTTTTTGCATCGCGCTCGCCCGCGCAGCCATACAGCACCACCAGCCGCCCCTCCACGAAAGGCGCAACGCCCGCGAGCACCTTTTCAATGGCGTCGCCCGTGTGGGCATAGTCGCACAGGATGGTGAACGCGCCGTGATACAGCACCTCGCACCGGCCGCGCACCCCGCGGGAGGCCGAAAGCGCGGCCGCGGCGTCCCGCGCGGGGATGCCCAGCGCAATGGCCGCGGCGGCCGCCGCCAGCGCGTTGTGCACCGAGTAATCCCCGGGCATGGGGAAATCGATGCGCTGGATGAAGCCGCGGCCCACCATCTCGAACTTCACGCCCGAGGCCGAGAGCCGGATGTTGCGGGCGGTGTAATCCGCCGCGTCGTCGCCTGCGGAAAAGGTGATGCGCTCCGGCCCCTGCACCTCGTCCAGCAGGCGGCGGCCGTAGCTGTCGTCCAGGTTCACCACCATGTGCTTCACCTGGCTGAACAGGCTTTTCTTTGCAGCGAAATAGTTTTCAAAGGTCTTGTGATAATCCAGATGATCCTGCGTCAGGTTCGTGAACACGCCCACCTCAAAGGTAAGGCCCCACAGCCGCAGCTGGTCCAGCGCCTGGCTGCTGGCTTCCATTACCGCGAACGTGCAGCCCGCCAGCACCATGCGGCTGAACAGCGCGTTCAGGTCCCACGGCTCGGGCGTGGTATATTTTGCAGGCACGTCCATGGCGTCGATCTCGGTGTGGATGGTGCCAATGAGCCCCGCTTTGCAGCCCGCCTGCTCCAGCGTCTGCTTGATGAGCGTGGTGACGGTGGTTTTTCCGTTGGTGCCCGTGACGGCCACCAGCCGCAGCTTTTCGGCGGGACGGCCGAAAAAATTCTGGCACAGCTGCGCGTATGCCTTGCGGCCGGAGGCCACCTGCACCTCGCCGGGCAGACCCAGCGGACGCTCGGTGACGATGCACACGGCGCCCGCCTCCAGCGCCTTGCGCGCGTGGTCGTGCCCGTCGGTCGTCATGCCCCTGGCGCACACGAACACCGCGCCCGGGCAGGCCCGGCGGGAATCCTGCGTAACGAGCACCGCCTCGCCCTGCGGCAGCGTGCCGGTATACGGCACGCCGCTGAACAATACCTGTAACTCCATGGATGCACTCCCCTTTCGTGCCGCGCCGCGCGGCCCGCCGCCCTGACGCGGCCTGTTAATCCAGAACGGTGGTATCGTGGAACGTCACCTCGATGACAGACCCGATCTCCACCTGCGTATCGGCCGCAATGTCCTGCTCTGTGACCACGATGGTCTTGCCGCCGCCCGTCACGCCCTTTTCGCTGACGTTCAGGCCCAGCGATTTCAGCGTGGCGCACGCCGCGTCGTAGCTCATATCCGTCAGGTTCGGCACCGTGACAAGGTCGCCGCCGCTCTCGGAACGGTCCTCCGAATACAGGATGATCGTGGACTGGCGCGGCACGATGGTGCCCGCCGCCGGGTACTGATACAGAACGGTATCGCCTGTGGCGCGCTCGATGTCCACATTGAAGCCGGATTCGCGCAGCTTGCCGGCGGCGGCGTTCACACTGGAGCCCACCACGTTGGGCACCGCCGTCTCCACTTTTGCCAGCTCCGCCTCGGTGTACTCCTTGGGCACCCCCAGCGTCTGGAGCGCCTCGTCCAGCACACTTTGCACCACGGGCGCGGCCAGACGGCCGCCGTAATAGGTTCTCTGTTCGTCGTGCGGCGTGTCCAGCATCACCAGCACCGCGATCTGCGGGTCGTCCCCGGGCGCGAAGCCCCAGTAAGAGGAATAATAGGTCTGCTCTTCGTCCGACAGCGCCTGCTTGCGCTGGCTGGTGCCGGATTTGCCGCCCGCCTTATAGCCGGCCACATAGCCCGTCTTGTTGCCGCCGGTCAGCGTCTTGCCATCCGCAGCCGTCATATTTACGCTTCTCGTCAGCAGCTCGCGCATGGTGGCGCTTGTCTCGGCCGAGAGCACCTGCCGCTTCACTTCCGGCTCCACGTTTTCAACGATATTCCCGTCCGCGTCCAGCACCTGCTTTACCACGTGCGGCTGTACCAGATATCCGCCGTTGATGACGGCGCAGGCCGCTGTGATCATCTGGATGGGCGTGGTGGACGTCGTCTGGCCGAAGGCGGAGGAGGCCAGCTCCACGGGCCCCATTCTTTCCAGCGGGACGTACTGTGTCGTTCCCTCGTCGTCCATGTCGACGCCCGTTTTCTCGTAGAAGCCGAAGGCCTGCATATAATTGCAGAACGTCTCCGCCCCCATCATCTGCCCCAGCGTGACATAGTAGGGGTTGCACGAGCCGTCCAGGCCGCCGAAGAAGTCCAGCGTGCCGTGGTTGGTGTGCGCGCACCGCATGGTGCGGCCCGCCACGGTGATGGAGCCCTTGCAGGTGTACGAGGTGTTCAGGTTCGCCGCGCCGGAGTCCAGCGCGGCCGAAGCCGTGATGACCTTGAACACCGAGCCGGGGTAGTACAGGTCGGCCACCGCCTTGTTGCGCCATTGCGCCCACTGCGCGGTATATTTCGCGTCCGCCCGTTCGTTTTCATCCGCAATGGCCGCGATCTGTGCCGCCAGCGCCTCGTCCGCAATGGTGTAAGGGTCCTGCAGGTTGTAGTCCGGCATCGTCGCCATGGCCAGGATCGCCCCCGTGTTCACGTCCATCACGATGCCCACCGCGCGGTTTTCCACATGATACTGGTCCACGGCGTTCTGCAGGTATTTTTCCAATGTGCTCTGGATGCTGGCGTTCAGCGTCAGCACCAGGCCGTTGCCGTCCTCGGCGTCATAGGCCGCCTCGTAGGTGCCGTTTGGCAAATCGTATCCCCAGGCGTTCTTCATGCCCACCACGCGCCCGGCGGTGCCCTTGAGCGTATCGTTGTAATAGCTCTCGATGCCCAGCACGCCGTCGCCGTCCGCGTTCACAAAGCCGATGATCGTTGAGGCCAGCGTCTGGTAGGGATAATAACGCTTCGCGTCCTGCACCAGGCTGATGCCCGCGACAGGAGTATCTTTTCCCTTGTCCGATGCGTTATACTCGGTGATCCAGGCCGTGATGGCGTCCGCCACCGGCTTTTCGATCTGCCGCTTGATGAGCTGATAGTTGCTTTCGCTCTTCTGAAGCTTTTCCAAAATGCTCTGGGCGTCCAGCTCCAGCAGCTCGGCCAGCTTTACGGCAACGTCGTTGATATTCGTGCCGCTTTTGGCCATGTCCCGGGGCGAGGCGACCACCGTCCACACCTTGTTGCTGCGGGCCAGCACCTTCATATCGGAATCGTAGATAACGCCGCGGTTGGGCGTGATGGTCTCGTCCGCAAGCTGCTGGTTTTCGGCGCGGGCGGCCAGTTCGTCGTGCTGCACGATTTGAAGCTGGTACAGGTTGTATACAACGGCCCCAAAGCCCACCAGCACGAACAGCGCGGCCAGCACGATGGCGCGCGTGCGCATGCTGCGGGACACCGCGCTCTTGGGCGCCTTCGCCGTGTCCTGCGGCGGTACGTTCTTTCGATTGTGTTCCGGCTGTTTTTTCATCTCTGCCTCCCGGGATATCGCTGTTGTCAAAGGGCGCGGGCCAGCCGCGCAAACGGTCGAACGCGGGCATAAAAAGAATTATCACCGGCTTTTCCCGCACGAACGGCTCGGCAGAGGAAGAAAGGCGGTGATAATACTTATTGATTCAGGGCGTGAGGTATTCCATAAAGCTGGCCACCGTCTGCGATATCTCGCCCGCCAGGCGGGCCAGCCCGGTGTCCGAGCGCTCCACCTTGTTCTCCTGCCCGGTGGTCACATACGTCACCTGTGAGCGGTCCATCTTTACCATTTTCAGCGTATTCGTTGCATATTCCTGCACCGCCGAAAGGTTTGTTTTCATTTCCATCTCATTGGACAGGTATGTATATTCGCTCTGAAGGTCAGCCAGGGTGTCCTCCTGCGTGCGGATCTGGGCCGAAAGCTCAGTGGACTGCACCTGCGAGTACAGCACGCTGCAAACCAGCGCCAGAAACACGGAAGCGAACGCCACGGCTTTGATCCATTTTAAATTGTACCGCGCCAGCCCCCGTTTGGGCTTTGGCTGCCCGGCCACGCGCAGACGCGGCTTTTGCTCCCGCGGAGCGAACCGCTCAAGGTCGTACGCTGCATTCGTCTGCATGGCGTCCTCTCTCCTTTCTTTTTTGTTTCAAGGCAATACCGTACAATTCTAAGCGTCGAATCGCGCCGGCCGGTTTTTTGGCAGGTTAAACAAAAAGCGCAGCGAATACTTTGTGCATTCGCGAGCATTTTTGTGACGGCTGCCGGAAAAACCGCAAGCGAGGCGACGCTTAAGGCTTCAGCCGTGAATTGTGCGGCGTTGCCTCAAATATGCAATGCGGCCCCGGCCGCGTTACAGCTTTTCCAGTATGCGCAGCTTTGCGCTGCGCGCACGGCGGTTTTCCGCCTGTTCCCCGGCGGCTGCCTCAACGGGCTTTTTGGTAATGAGCTTTGCCCTGGCCTTCCCGCCGCATACGCACACCGGGAACTCCGGCGGGCAGGTGCAGGCCGTGGCCCACTGGCGGAACCGCTGCTTGACGAGCCTGTCCTCCAGGGAATGGAACGTGATGACGCACATGCGCCCGCCCGGCTTCAGTGCGGCAAACAGCACGTCCAGCCCTTCACTCAGTGCGTCCAGCTCACCGTTCACGGCGATGCGCAGTGCCTGGAAGGTGCGGCGCGCGGGGTTTTTGTCCTTGCGGCGCACCGCGGGCGGCAGCGCCGAGGCGACGGCCTGCACCAGCTGCGCCGTCGTTTCAATGGGTGCGGCGGCGCGGGCGCTTTCGATCTTCCCGGCGATCTGCCAGGCATACGGCTCCTCGCCGTATTCCTTGAGGATACGGCACAATTCCGCGCGGGAGGCGGTGTTCACAAGGTCGGCGGCCGTGGGGCCGCTCTGGCTCATGCGCATGTCCAGCGGCGCGTCGCCCTGATACGAAAAGCCGCGCGAGACCTCGTCCAGCTGGTGTGAGGAAACCCCCAGGTCCAGCAGCACGCCGTCCAGCCCGTCCACGCCAAGCTGGGCCAGCGCCCTGTCCGCATAGCGGAAATTGCTCTGCACCACCGTGGCGGGCAGCCCTTCCAGGCGCTGCGACGCGGCGGCCACGGCGTCGGGGTCCTGGTCCAGCGCGATGAGGCGGCCGGTCGTGAGGCGCGCGGCGATCTCTTTTGAATGCCCTGCCCCGCCCGCGGTGCCGTCGAGATAAATGCCGTCCGGCCGGATGGCAAGGCCGTCGATGCATTCCGCGAGGAGGACAGGGATGTGATGAAAACTCATGGCTTAAAACTCCAATTCTTCCATGGCGGCGGCGATGGGCCCGCTGCGCAGGCGCTCGTTCATCTGCTGCCAGGCCTGCGTGTTCCATATCTCGGCATGGCGGCCCACGCCGATGACCGTAACGTCCTTTTCCAGCTTCGCATGCTGGCGCAGGTTGGCGGGCAGCAGGATGCGCCCCTGCTTGTCCGGCGACGCCTCCACGGCGGTGGCGTACAGAAAGCGCTGCACGTCACGGGATTTCACCATGCTTTTTTCGGACAGAAGTGCGGAAATGCGCTCCCATTCGTCTTCCGGAAACGCCACCAGACAGTCGTCCAGCCAGCGGGTGACGATGAAAGTGCCGCCCATGGCCTCGCGGAATTTGGGCGGGAAATTGAGCCTCCCCTTGTCGTCGATGGCATAGCTGTACTCGCCGATCAGCATTTCCAGCCACCACCTTCCCGGCACATGGGGGAGTTTCCCCACTTTTACCCACTTTGCCCCACTTCTGTTTCAATTATAAGGGGCGCCCCTGTAAAAATCAACCCTTTTTCTGTGAAAGTTTTCGCCGTCGAACCGTTTTTGACCGTGTCGAAACACGTCTCCGGGCGTATCTTCTTTGGGAACCGCAGCGTTTCCCCGCACGGGCGCGCGAAAGACACGTTGGCGGGCGTTTTATCGGCGTGCAAACGGCCAAACGCAAAAAAGGCGGGCACCTGAAAAGGTGCCCGCCCCGGCCTGTCGAAAAAGATA
>ERZ1108168.1109-NODE-1109-length-12859-cov-37.369963_pt1 | contig 12859 bp, 9 predicted proteins | sample MGYA00403704_ERZ1108168 | MGnify/ENA primary metagenome ERZ1108168 (study PRJEB35170, sample SAMEA104062421) | human gut metagenome | biome: human gut; feature: human-associated habitat; material: faeces | place: Denmark | collected 2012-06-12 ...
AAAGCCTTCCCGCTGCAGGCTTTCCAGTACGGTGATGGTGGGGATGTACGTATAGCGTTCACTGCGGGAGGTATGCCGGTCTTCACCGAAAATACCCGGTACATGGTGCATCAGTTCTTCGTGTGTCAGCGGACGGTCACGGCGTATCTGGTTCGCATAACCAAAACGACTGGCTAGTCGCATAATTTGCTCCTTATCGGTGGTTAAGATTTACTGGTGTAATAAATGAAAAAGCCACGTCTCCCGGAGAAGACGCGGCCTGACAGATGAAATGAATGACGTTTATTGTCTGAGAAGCCCTTAACTGGCGAGCTGAGTATTAAGCTGTGTTCCGGCATCACCAGCGCAACTGACCTTCAGCATTACGGATAACCAGCCGGGAATATGTTCCCTGGTCATCTTCAGTAAACACATTGCGGTAAGCTGTTATGACAGCAACCGCCTGCCCGTATGAGAAAGATCCTTCAGCCAGGACATACTCTGTGTGTAACCCGGCATATCTGGTTTCTCCTGATAAATAGCCTCTGCCATACGTTGTGGCAGAGGCTGAAGCATGAAACTGACTTCAGGGATCAGTTAACATTTTTTCCGGAAACGGTAATCAGCAGTGGATGGTAGTCCTGGGGATCGAAAACCGATAACGGCAGACTGACACGATGGCCGTTACTTTCTTCAGTTGCTTTAATGATTTCGGTTGTGGCGACATTTTCCACGCACTCCGTTTCCAGAAATGCGTCTGTGGTTCGCGTGGCATTACTGTCACCAAAGGCTTCCGTTTCCATTTTTCTGGTCACCAGCGTCTGACCATATTTGTCTTTGAGTTGCAGAGTGATGGTGAGGGGGCCAAATCCTTCATCGTTTCCGCCATTATCCAGCCGGAACTGGTAAGCACAAATATTTCCCGGGAGCCATATCGTATCTGTATTGCGTATACTGATGTAACGTTGATCCTGTGCCCGGAGTGGGGCAGACCACGTTAACCCCAGAATGAAGGCGGTAATCATGCAGGTTTTGAACAGGTGAATCATGGTATTTACCTCTCTGAGTCATGACGATTACACTGACAAATCAGGTGATAAAACGTAAAAGGCGCAGAATAGCCGTTATGCCGGTAACTCCGGGGGTAATGTTTCTTCCAGTCGGTTAACCATATTGCCGAGATGGGATGCATCATATTCCATGACGGGGCGTTGCCTGATGATACTGACCACCAGTGGTTTGATTAACATGTTGGTCGCGGCCCGTTGTTGTATACCGGCGGCGAAAATGATCTCCAGAGCATTCTGATCGATAACACGGGCCAGATTCGCGTTCAGATTTTCAATCTCATGTCCGGTCAGCAGGAAACTGCCGGCAAGCCATGTCACCTGCTCCTGAATCATTGCCAGAATTTTGACGCGATCTTCTTCAACCAGCGCTCCGGCAATTTTTCCTGATACAGCGGAGGCAATCATTCCCCCCAGAACACCGCCAACCACACGCCCTGTCAGTGCACCAAATGGTCCCAGTGGACTGAACAATATCCCGCCCGCCACTGACCCGACAGCACCACCTGCCACACAGGAAGATGCCACGGCAAGATTCCTGATGAACTGCGCACCGGAGATCCGTCCCCGCAACATTTTGATCATGTCAGGGCCGGTTGTGACAGCTACCAGTGCCAGAGATGTCACCAGCGTACCCTTCATCACTTTGTTCAGGGCACTGATATTTCCTGCACCGGTCCCCTTCTGAAGCGCCTGCCGGACAGTCGGGCTGGCCGTCGAAAAATCAATATGCTTCAGCATACCCTGAACAACACTGAGCCGGTGAAGTTGCTGGGTTGTGACGTAGACAGCCAGTGTGCGGGTGAAGGTTTTTCCTGCCTGGACAGCAGCTGTCTGCAGGGCAGCATCGCGATCGCCGGTGCTGAGCCAGAAGACCGATGCCGTCAGGGCAAAACTGATCCCTCCGGCCGCCAGACTGACAACCGACCCCTCGGCAATATCATAAGTGACCGATTCGATGGTCCCGAACCGGGTGATATTACGGGCCTGGGTATAAGTCAGATGTCCCCGACGAATCAGCCGGGACGCTTCTGCGGGATCGGTTACACCGGGTACTTTACCTTCGCGGATCTTATTCTTCATGGTTTCCACAGCGCCGGCATACTGATCACGGGGGACTTCCAGTTGCATGGGACCATGATTTCCCATGTAACGATACTGTCCGTTTTGTCCGTCGAATGCCGCACCGACGCTACGGACTGCAGTTGAACAATATTTCGTCTGGATTTCTGTTCCGCTGACCAGTCTGTCTGCTCCATTTCTGGCATTATTATCACCGAGGATCCGTGCGTTTTTCAGACGGACTCTGTCGACAATATGGTTTCCCCGTTCAGCGGCAAACCCATGTCCCTGCCCTCCGGAAGCAAACATTTTCTCATTTGTACTCCAGGTTTCCGGCAGTTTCATGAGAATCAGACCATTCGCCGTTGCATCGGAAATAAAACCGGTGTGAGAACGTTCATAAATGTCCTGACACAGTGTTTCTGTTTCGCGACAAAGAGAGGAGCAGTACCATTCCGGATCCGGCTTATGATTTTCCGGGGCATGATGTACTTCTGTCAGCCCGCAGGAGGCACAGATACGAAGCTCATCCACGTGGTGGAATGATACAAAACGGCGGCCTTCTGAAAAGGGGTACCAGTCACCGCCGTCCAGGCAACGATCGAGAAAATCGTCATTCGCTTCCGGTGATAAATTCAGGCGGTTCCGGAAGAGGGTTTTCAGTTCATCAGGGGTAAATGACAGGCTCTCTCTCAGCTTTTCGTTGAAACCCGCCATGTTTCTTTCATACCAGGCATTGTCCAGTAGCCAGTTTCCGTCTGCCAGTTCAAATTCCCTCAGTTCTCCCCGGGAAATCCGTTGTGAAATGAGTGTCAGCCAGATGCGCTCCGTCAGCGTTTCAGGAAGGCTGTAATCGTTTTGCAAACTGCTCAGCCACGATTTACTGTTGAGCACCGGTTGTTCTTCCAGTGTCTGGCTGATGGCACTGGTCAGTCTTTTCAGCGCCTGGATCTGGCTGGCCGCCCATAGCAGCGTCACTAATGCAGCCAGCCAGTACAACAACCCGCCCCACCACATCAGTGAGGGTGAAATATCGAACGGCAATGCGATCAATGGTGCGTATGCAGAACACGCCATAAGGAAAAAAGCAGTATAAAAACAGCAGTAATACCCGTTAATTTCCTTGCTGATATCTTCTGGTGTGAGCCCGTTCTGCTGAATTGTTCTTATCTGCACGGGAAGAGCCAGCAGACCAGCGGCGAGAGCGGTGGTCAGAATAAATTTTACAGAGTCAAAGGTATGAGCCTCCAGTGCGATATGTTTACCATCAAGTCCCCACATGAAGCTGATGATCATTCCGGCAATTGTCAGAAATACGCCTGCCAGCCAGCGAATATGGAATAACCGGGTTATGCGTTCAGTGATATAGCCAGCCAGTAAAGCCGGGCCGAACAGACACAGCAATATAAGCCCTGCCAGCGCAGAAGCTGTGCTGATTAATGCTCTGAACAAAAGGCGAAGAATGGCAAATCCTGCTATCAGCAGGATCAGCGCGCCGACTATCTGTAACATAGTCACTCCGTGATGAATATCATGTTATTGTTAATGCCAGCGAATGTGGCGTTGAATATCCGTTGCGCCGGTCCGGGTCCCGATCATGATGACCGGGACCACAAAGAGGCGATGGTTCTGTCAGAAGGTCACATTCAGCGTGGCCTGACCGTTATAGCCTTCAGCGCTGCTGCCGCTGACGCTGTGGGCATAACCGGCCTGAACGCCCAGGGTGATATTTTCCCGGACACGGGCTTCCAGTCCTGCCTGCAGATCCAGTGAAGTGCCATTCTGTGAGGGTGAGAACGTCATCCCGCTGCCTGCGGTGGAGGTCCCCACACGCATATCACCCCGGGAGCTGAAGGTGCGGATAACGGAAGGCTGTACCCACCAGTTCACCGGCAGTTCACGCACACTGTGTTTTGCACTGTCACGCAGGGGGGCACGGGATGAGGTGCCTTCACCAAAGGTCATATCGTTGTGGCTGCCCAGACGGAAACCGGCACGCACATGCTGTGCACTGCCATGCCCGAACTTCACATAACCGGCGTTGTCCTTACCGTCATCCAGCGAAAGCCCCTGCCAGGTGTACTGCAGCCGTGGCTCCAGCATCAGGTTGTCAGTGATACTGAAGGGCAGACCGGTTTCCAGTGAGCCCAGCCAGCCCCGGCCCCGTGCGCGGAAGTCGTTATTGCCCGATGACGCTTTCATACTGTGGCGGGTTCCCTGTGCCACAATGTCAGCCCACAGGCCGGAGGAGGTGTGTGTCAGGTTCATATATCCGCCCAGGCTGCCGGCATCATCCCGGACCGTGCCGGCGCGGGAGCCGTCATCATCCTTAACATCAACGGAAGAATGGCCTGCAGCACCATACACTCCTGTCGTCAGTGACATACCGGCGACCTCTGTTCTGAGCAGGTCACTCTCCAGACGGACGAAGCCATAGCTGCCGCTGCTTTCCGGCGTGGCCCCACGGGCAATACCGCCGTTGTTATCGTGACCGAGATGGCCGCCCTGAATGCTGAGACGGACGCTGTTATTTTCACCGTTTACACCGGTCTGATGGCTGCGGGAGCCTGCCAGAATCCGGTCATAGTCCATTGCCTGTGTCAGCATGGAGGCGTACAGGGGGACTTCAGCACGATAACGTTCTTCACTGCGCAGATACCAGCTCTCATCACTGTCCCGGTTGAGGGTGTAGTTAAAGGCCCCGGCCTGCAACATATTCCCCTGGACAAAAGCCCCTTCCTCCGTGGTGGCACCGTTAATGGCCTCAACCACCTGAATACCCTTACCGGTGGTCGCCAGCCCCGTACCACTGTTGCCGGCGTTCACCAGATTCAGGATGGTTTTTCCGGTTGCCCTGCCACCGTCAATGACCAGTCTGTCAGCATTGTTCTGCGCCATATCCGGGCGTACACGCAGGCTGATGGTGCCATTCTGCCCGTTCAGGTTTTTCACCTGCAGAGTTGTCGGAACGAACTTCCCTGTGCGGGCGGAGGTGAAATGAATCTGTCCGGCATGGCTGAGGTCATCCACCACCGACTGAACCGTGGCGTTATCGGGGATATTCCAGGTGGCACCGGATGTCAGGATGACATTCGTGGGGTCAATGGCACCGTTCAGCACTGTGCTGCCGGTCAGCTTCAGGGCCGTGCCGCGCTGAGCGATGACATCCGTGGTGACGGTACTGTTGTTCAGCGTCAGCGTGCCTTCATTCAGGTTGACGGTTTTCTGGGTGAGTGTGGTGTTGCTGACAGTGAGTGTGCCACTTCCTGATTTTTCCACCCTGCCGTTACCGGTAAGAGCGCCTCCCTGCAGGAGTGCATCACCTTCACGGATGGTCAGGGTATCGTTATTTACCGTTTTCCCGGAAAGGATAAGCGTGGCACCGTTATTCAGCGTGGTGGTGCCCGCCAGCGAGCCCCCTCTGGCAGTGAACAATCCGCCATTTACCGTGGTATCCGTGGCCGTATCACCGGCGTTCAGCGTGAATGAACTGCCTTTTTCCAGCATCAGGGCATCCGCCTGACCGCCCCCGATACGGAATGCCGTTCCGTCGCTCCGGGTACCACTGACAGCGGCCCCGGAATCGGCCAGCAGTACCCCGCCATTTCCCATGGATACGGCAGTGGCGGTACCACCGTTGCGGACATCCAGCGTTCCGCCATCATCCACACGGGTATTAGTGGCTGTGTGTCCGCTCAGCACATCCAGACGTCCGCCATTTTCCAGTACGACATTATCAGCTTTACCCTCCACAACAGAGAATGCTCCCAGGCGGTTTGTACCGGTGACAGTTGCAGCAGTGCTGGTAACCAGTGCACCTCCCGTGTTCTGGGTGACATCAGACGCTTCACCGCCGGCATGAACCCTCAGCTCGCCGTTCTGATTTATGGTGGTGTTACCGGCAGTACCACCGGCCTTAACAACCTGCCAGCCCCCCTCGTTAATTACCGTGTTCAGTGCAAGTCCATACTTGTGCACATACTGGTTCCCTCCCTCCAGTCGGGTGTTATGTGCCTCTCCGTGTACCGTCTGGTCACCTCCTGTGTAAATGAGAGTGTCCCGGGCTATCCCCGAAGACCAGATAACCTGCCGGCCATTTTTGTTTATGGTGGTGGATTCAGCAATCCCCCCGACCATCTGACCGGTGGACACATTTTCAGAATCCGGACCACCTTCTGCACCGGTGTTGACGATGGTTCCGGTTACCAGTCCGCCATGTTTAATGGTCTGGTAACCATCCTGGTTAATCACCGTTCCGGATGCCCTGCCGCCTGCATGTATCCATTGATCACCGCCGTTAAGGACAGTACCGGAAGCCTTCCCACGCAAATTCTGCCCTCCCCCGGTACTGATAACCGTATCCGAGGTACTGCCACCTGCCATGACATCCTGTAGACCGTTTGCGGTGACTCTGGTGTTTCTGGCTGTTCCACCCCGGGCTATCTGCTGACCGCCGGTGTTGTTATCAGAGTCCGCCCCCAGCTCCAGTCCGGTGCTGACAGTCATTCCATCAGCCGTACCTGAGACAAACTGGCGGTCGTGATTTATCAGCGTTCCACCGTTCACGGTTTCTCCTGCCGGTACAACAGAGTCAGCAGCCAGCGCCGGGAGTGACGTGGCAGCGGCAAGAGACAGTGCAACCGCCACACCGGCGCGTTTCCCCCGTGCACGGGCCAGTTCGGAGGCAACCACGAAAGCGCCTGTAATGTGATTCCATACCAGCCTGTAGCTGGTATTCAGATGTCGTTTCATCAGCATTTCCTTATCAGAGTGAGGGTGAATAAAAAGCCGGTATCCACAAATGTGGATACCTGCAGGTGAAGGGTTACAGTGCCGCAGATCCGGCTGATGGAAGTTTCTGACGTGTGGCTCTGTTGTTCCCTGAATCTCATGTCTGTGTGTCTGCACACATTGCTAACGGGTGTTATTATTAGCATAACGATCGATATAAACGATCGATTAAATAGTTATCGATCGTTTTATTCTATTACCTGATTGTTGCACGGACAAGAAAGGTGGCAATGAAAACCGCGCTTTTTGTGAGATGGCTCAGAGGCAGGGAGGGCATCATCTACAACAGGTTCAGAAGAAAATCCAGTTCCATACCGCGCGGGCAACAGAGACCACGGTGTCACGAACAGCGCGCAGGGCCGTACGGACAACAGAGGCAACACAGACGCTCTCCGCTGTGTCAAATATCCGGTCCACCGCACCGGTAAACTGTTCACGGGCCTGAGAGCGGACAGACTCCGTGCGCAGCCCGTCCTGCAGGCGGGTCATCAGGGGACTGGCGGCATGGTCGGGAAGCGCTGTCATGAGCGCACTGACCAGCGTATCCAGTTCCCAGCCGGTGCGGGCCGATACGGCAACAACCGGATGTACGGGCCGGAACAGACGGAATACCGCCTCCGTTTTTTCGCGAATGTTCTGTGCCTGTGCGGGAGAAGGCTGAATGCCGGCCATATCCCATTCATGGCAGGGCTCCGTTTTGTCGGCCTGCGTCACCACAAACAGCACCTGCTGATGTCCCCGGTGCAGGATGTGTCGCCAGAAATACTCATCCACAGACAGGGCCCGGTCATCGGCTTTAATCAGCCACAGTACCAGGTCCAGTTCAGGCAGAATGTCACGGTACAGGGCTTCATACTCTGCATCCCTGTCACGACTCTCGCCCACCCCGGGCAGGTCAGTGATAACCATGCTGTGACCATGGCCACTCAGACGGAAGCGCTGCACTTCCCGGGTGCCGGCGTGAACATCACTGACCGGGGTGACCTCCCCCTGAAACAGTGTATTACAGAGTGAGGATTTACCGGCCCCGCTTTTACCCATAATGCCAATCACGGGTTCGTGACTGGTGAGTTTACGCAGATGTTCCAGGATGTGACGGGAAAGTGAGTAAGGCAGGGAGGAGAGCGGTTTTTCAATTGCCTCAATGGCATCAGACGGATTCATACATGTATTCCCGGTGAAAAAAGACAAAACCCCACACACCGGAAAGGTGGCGGGGGATTCACGGAGATAATATATGTCTGAAATTATCTGGAATGTCGGTACCTTTTATACTCTTCAACAATCAGGTCATGCAGCATTTCGCCAGTACTGAGTCTTCTGGCCCTCGATAATTCTTTGAGCTGCGCCCTGGTTTCTGCGTCAAGAAAAAACTGTACATTGACTTTATCTTCCTGCATTTTTTTGTACTTGCGCTGTGCCTTGGCCTTATTGAAACTGTTCCTGAAATTTTTTATATCGTCAGGTGAGGCAGATGGATGGGTAACCCATATGTCAAATGAAAGGTGAATTGCGTGGTAAATATCAGCAGAACCAGGAAAACTGGCCAGGTTGTCCAGTGCAATATTTTTTTCCTTTAAATAATTCCATGTCCATATGCATTCATGTTCGTTCTCCGGGAGGAGGTAACTGAAAGGGCTCTTTGATTTAAATGCCCGCATCCATCTGTCTTTGGTCTGGATTATCCACTCATCCCGCAAATTCTTATCAGAAAGAATATCGAGAACTCTGAGTATTTGTCTGAACTGTGTCGATGAGTCCGACGGGAAGGCATTCCCTTCTAAATACTCTTCTTTAAGATACAGTTTATTCTTTTGAAGCAAGTCTGCACTTATTTTTGCCCTGTTATTCTGGATAAACTGCATCAACAGATACCAGGAAAATAAGCATGCGCGTTCACTGCCCGCGATCCAGGATATTTTTTCCAGGGGGACCAGGAAGGCCAGTGCCTTCAGACGCATACCAGAAATTATTTGTTCAAGTTCAAAATCTGAAAGTGTGATGTTCAGATTTTCTCTGTTTTTTTTATGTAAGCGATAAAACGTTCCGGGGGATCATAAACATTAAGGGGCAGTACGGAGATATTACGCTCTCCAAGATAATAAGAGTAATACGCATTTGTTCTTTCATTCATAACCTTATCCGACAAAATTTTCTGAACCATCCCCTTTCTCCGGTTGCTTAAAAATTAAACATAACAAGGTGATAATAACATGATAAAAAGAAGTTTATAATGGTATATTAAGGTGGTCAATAAAAAGGCAATCTGCGCGCTGTATAGTCATTATGACAGGAAGTGCAGGAGGAAGGGAAGGTAACCGGCTTCGTTATGCTGACAGGAATACCTGTTATCATGGAAGTGCATTCATGTGGCCGACGTAGCTTAAGAGGATGGAAGAGTGGAGACTGCAGACAGGGGGTATTGAAAGGTAAACATGTTTCGCCCGCCAGCTGCACCGGGGGCCAGCATCACTTTTTTTACGTTGTAACCCGGTATGCATTCCGGCTTTGATGATTACAGTCAGAGGGCAGCAGACTGACGTTATTTAACCGGACAGAAAAATTATGGACACTGAAATATCGTCTGTTAATACCTCGTTTGTCGGTGTGGTATTCCCTGTATTACCGGCGTCACCGATAAAGAGAGTTATAAACGCCAGAAAGGTACCTCCTTTATGCCGGGGAACACTTACGGAAAATGAAGTCTGAAAAGGAGCACAATGAAAAGAGGCGTGTCCCGTAAATATAACGAATCATCGCAGGATATGCATTATCCAAGGTGATACCAGAGGGCATTAAACTGTCGCCACGGATAAGAATATACAACATTTCTGATAACAAAACATCATAACGTGTTTCAGATATGTTCCGGCATCAGTCTGACGGATATTATTTCCCGGTAAAACAAACCTGCTACTGTAACGGTTAACTGTATCTGCATAAATTATTTATGATGAAAGAACAGTATTACGGATTCAAATATCATCCTGTTTGCATTCAGGCGGACATTCCCGGATGCCGGAAAGAATATCCTGCAGGCTGAGTGAGTCTCTTCCACAGTGCCGGGATCGCTGTCGCCACGTACATATTGTCACCAGGATGGGTATGTACCGCAGCATGCCATTTCTGGTGAATAACCGCACCTGCACATTCAGTCTGCTGAGAACCTGGCGTGTATCGGGCTGTAAAGAACATCCCTGTCCGTGGCTCCTCTGGTGGTGTTGCCTGCTCAGCAATGACAGGATGCCCTTAAGACGCCCGTCATGGCTCAGTATGATGACGACGAACACGCTCTGCAGGTGAGCATGCAGGGCCGGGAGCATCATCATTTCCGTATTTTGTCACACCTTCCGGAAGCAACCGGCATCAGTTGCGGCTATCGTCAACCGTTGTGCGGTATGCCAGGAGCACGTACTGATCCATCAGATCCGTCAGTGCTGCGCTCTGCCTCTGACGGTTGATGATCCATTCCTCCAGCTCTTTTTCTGATTTCCGTTTCAGGTTCTCTTTCCAGTCTTCAAGGCTGTTTCCGGTCATTAAATCAAGCCAGCAAAGCCAGACCAGTTTGAGGCGCAACTCCGTGCCACCAAACTGACGGAAGAGGCTAATCAGTTTATTTGCCAGAGAACGCTGCCTCAGACGTTCACATTCAGACAGGAGAATGCCTTCCAGCATCGGATGATGAACCAGCAGATGTTCACTGGTGCATAAATTCACTATCAGATCATCATCCAGGGGCGGCGTGGCCCGTTTGTCAGGGCCATAAATCAGCCGGTGCAGGCTCTGGGGTACGATGGCAATCTCCGGTTTTTCACCATTGAATGACACCCACCCGGGCGTCAGATTATGGAAGTAGTAGATATTCGGATGACACACGCCCCAGGATACGGCGTGCCGGGTGAAGCCGGTCAGCCATTTCTGGTAGCTTTCGTGGAGCAGTTCGTAACGGGTCTGATACTGTTGTTTCATTTTCATATTCCTCACGGGGGATATAACAGGCAGCAGAATGCCGCCGGCAGGCCGGGGATTACGTCTGCTGCGGGTGAACGGATAACGGTCAGAAATTACGGACGGGACTGTGCAATACGCGCCTGCAGCCAGGCTTCCACTTCACTTTTCAGCCAGCGGGAACTGCGGCCCAGCTTGATGGGGGCCGGAAAGGCCCCATCCCTGATGAGTTTGTAAAACCACTTATCGGTCAGGCCAGTCAGTTGAGTGATAAACGCCATGTCGACCATCTGGTCATCCATCAGTGAAACTGGGGTGGTCATGAGAATGTTCCTCCGGATGTTGTTAATCTCAACCGGCGTTGGTGATGAAAACAACGCACCACCTTCACCGGCATAACAACCGGGGAGAAACGTAAAAAATAATCGGGAATGTGACCGTCAGGAGATAAACGGGGGGATTGCGGTGGCTGAGCCGTACCGGTATGTCGGGTGGTTGTTGCGAAACGATGCTTCCGCACGCGCACGCGATAAAGGAGGGAGGACTTTCGTGAGACAAGGGGAAAACTAGCGTTCTGATAATTGCAGAGTTGTTTTTGAAGGCGGTTGTGGTATATCAGCCTGTGACCTGTGGGCAGGCGACAGTTATCACTGGTGGGATAAGACTGTCTGATTGGTATTATAAATATATAAGAGAGATCAAACACATGAGATCAAATACATGAGTTCATATATGTGAAATAAACACTGTGAGTGCGATCAGTGGGCATGAGAACGCAGTAGCAGCAGATTGCGTTGTACCCACAGGGCTATCTCTGATAGCTGGCGTATAACCTGCGTATATAAAACGTACCTGCAACACACGTGAACAGAGTGCATTAAGCATCCGTCTGAGCGGTAAACGTATCCGACCTGGTGAGTGACAGTCTGAGAGACCGGTTAAGTGGTGGCACGGGAGTAATGAGTTTGGGGAGGGTACCAGAATGCCAGGCTGGTGCGGTATGCTGACAGCATCCTGTTAACCGCAGCATAAAGTAATGAGAGGCTAATGGAAGTTAAAACCAAAGAAGACTGGCTGTATCAGTTCCGTCGTTGTTCATCCCGGGAGACGCTGGAAAAAGTGATTTCCCACACACGTTATAAACTTACCCCTGCGGAGCTGGAAGCCTTTAACTCTGCCGTTGACAACCGGCTGGCAGAACTGACAATGAACAAACTTTACGATCGCGTGCCGGCTTCCGTCTGGAAATATGTCACCTGAATCTTGAATCCGCGCTACGATGACTCCGGTGTTATCTGTGCACCGGAAGATCGGGAACATTAAGCAGTATAACGGCAACAAAGAATTCGAAATCAAAAGGGAATGGTGTACAGAGGGGCAGGCGTTCAGGCATTACCGGCCTGTATCTTCTGAAGGGGACTCGTATTTGTCGGGGCTGAGTATTCCGCTCGATTCGATCACGGATTGGCGGAATACCTGACTGTGATTGATTCAGGTACCATTTTGCAGGGAGCCGGTGCGTTACTGTCTGGCACAACAAACGCAGCGGGTCGCTCTGCCCCGCCGATTCCTGATAATCCCTCCCCTGTAACCTACTGCAACAGTACAAATACACTGACGCCTGAAACGGTAACCAGAATCAGCACCAGCAGTAACGTCAGTAAACAGAGCAGACGATCGGTCTTCCGGTAATAACCGAAGGGGTCGACAGCGCCACAATACGGGCAACAAACTGTATTATGAGTAATTGCGTTACCACAGTCCCTGCACTTCTTTTTGCGTATCACGATCGCTCCCTCTCCACGCCTTATCCGTAACCTGTTTTTTACATTAAAAAAACAACGCCGGGAATTCAATCGTCAGTCCGGCGATGACCGTTCGGGTTATCACAGAGTGCCTGAGACAGTGTCCTGCCGGAGGTCACCTCAGGGGCTCTGCGCATTTTTTACGACGTGGTTATTCCGTATGAACCATACGGAGATTTAACCATGACCTACAAATACAACCCCTTC
>ERZ1108168.1111-NODE-1111-length-12847-cov-5.735694_pt1 | contig 12847 bp, 12 predicted proteins | sample MGYA00403704_ERZ1108168 | MGnify/ENA primary metagenome ERZ1108168 (study PRJEB35170, sample SAMEA104062421) | human gut metagenome | biome: human gut; feature: human-associated habitat; material: faeces | place: Denmark | collected 2012-06-12 ...
TAATCCATTTTAACCGACCATGAAACAAAGGTTCATACTCTTTTATTATATCAACGGTTTTATCTTGAGAACAGCCATCTACAATAATATATTCAATATCCAGATAAATTTGAGATAAAACAGATTGAATGGTATCACGAAGAGTTCGGTAACTATTAAAAGTTACGGTAACTAAAGAAATTTTCATCAAAAACAGTCTGATTCTATTAGATTTTATCTCTCATACCACACCTCTTGATATTGTGAGAATATCGATTTCATAGTATAGCATGCCAGCACTTTTCTCTTTCCGTTAATAGCATAATCAAAGTGATTATCAACACCGGAAAACTTATCAAGCACTTCTATTATTGCATCTGCCGATTTTGCTTCAAAGCATATCCCGGCAGCCTGTTCACTATCCGCATCTATCATATCCCGAATGGCTCCTACCGGAGTAGCCAACACCGGACACCCCATCGCCATCGCCTCAAGTACTACATTGGGGAATCCCTCTGTATAAGATGGTAGTATGAGAGCATCGGCCTTGCTCATATATTCAAGCACTACCTCCGATGGTTGATTACCCAAGAGGCAAAACCAATCACCCTCTCTCCGTTGGGAAATAGTCAACAAATCATTCTTTATTTTTTCATCATAAGGACCTATCATAGTCAAATGAGACTCATTTCTCAATTGAGAAAAAGCATCTAATAATTCATATACTCCTTTAGTCCTTATTATCTGCCCTACAAAAACATAATGATTTTTTTGCTTCTCTTCCACATCTTGATTTGCCAACAAAGCTACTTTAGGCGAACAAGGATTACCTATGACTCTTGTTTTACTTTCAAACCCGGTATCACATAAAGCCTTATAGGAAGGAACATCTATAACAATAATCCGGTATGCATGTTTCATATTAAAGCATAACAAGTTCCATTCCCAGTTTTTGCGCTCACTTAATTCCGGTATCCGGCCAAAACGATAATGAAAAATACATTTCGCCCTAAAACACTTGGCTATAATAAGATAAAACACATCTTTACATAGAGAAAACGAACCCGGCGTAGCTATATGAATCACAGCAGGATGGTATTTAAAGCAATTCTTAACTAACAAATAAAAGATATGTATAGTATCCACTATTCCACTTACCCCCCTGTAAAGTGGATGAATTGCATTATTGGGATTTTTAAATTTAACAGAACCGTCTACATGGTAAACATCTTGTATTTCAGACTGTTGAATATAGTCCAGCATATTTTTTGTCCAACTTGTAATTCCTCCTGTAGGAAACAAGGGAGATAAGAATATAACGCTCTTCCTATTTTTCATCTTATCACTCTCGCAGGATTTCCTCCTATTATTACATTATCCGGGAAAGTTCCCGATACAACACTACCGGCCCCAACGATTACTCCGTCTCCCAATACAGTACCTTTCAATACAATACTATTCATCCCAATAAAACAATCATTCCCTATGACAACGTCCTTTTTACGAATATATCTTTCATCCACGCTTCTTCGCCTTACTTCTTTTTCTAAAGGATGAAAATCATTGTCTATAATTTTACAGTTAGCTCCAATCTGACAGTTATTCCCAATCGAGATATTTGACATCGCATAGATTGTAGAACCCGAAATACCACATTTCTCTCCTATGGATATTTTGCCACCATAACGAGCAACAATTATCGTTCTTTGGTAAAGACCTAACATATTGCTTACCGGAGAAGAGTTTATAATACTTCCATTACCTATTTCTATTCGCGAGTTTTTAAATGAGAAAATGATTGTAAATCCATTAAATTTCACACCTCGCATAAACAAGATATTTTTAAAATATAGAAGCCTAAATAAAATTGTTCTGATCAGCATATTTTGAGCACATTAAGAAACACGAAGTTGTTCTATATTTGAATGACTTTTATCCATTGATTTGTAATTTTCTCTTTTCCAAATAATATTTCTGCTTTTTTATTTGAATTCTTTCCCAAAGAGACCAATTCTTCTTCCGAACACTCAAGTAAAATCTCCAACGCTTCCTTAATAGAAAAAACATCGTTCCAGTCACATAATACACCATTATTACTATCCACCAACGTCTGATAATCAGAAACTCTACTCATTACCACAGGCTTAGATAGCAACATTGCCTCACAAATTACATTGGGTAATCCTTCAAGTCGGCTGAATAGCCCTACCACATCAGCTTCATGCATTCTATTTACAACATCACTGACTGCCTCATTCAATCTGAATATATTCTGAAGACAATATTTTTTTCTTAAAAAACAAGCATCATCAAAAGCTCGGGTATCGCTATCCGTAGCTTCTTTTCGCCCATACCAGTCTATCTTCAATTTTTCTTTCAGATCTTCATCTAACAAGTTCACCGCTTCAATCACATTGATAGGATTCTTTAAATACTGATAACTGGCTGCCACAACTATATGAATTTTCCCGTCTTTACGAGGTATATAAGTGGAGGTTATTTCAGGAAGAGTTACTATATTGTATATTACCTCCAATTTATCTCTATAGTAAGGATAATACTTCAGCCATAGATTCCGGGCATTCTCCGAGTTACAAACAATCGCATCCGAATATCCCTTCACCCACCCTATTAGTTTCCCTCTAAGCGTATGAAAATTTTCCTCTTTTGCACTGCGCTCACTTGTTATCACTTTCCAGCTATGCCCACCAATAGCCGCTATACAATTCAATAAATCAGGTGTATCCAAAAATGAAATAACTGCATTATAGTTTCCTTTACGTATAAAGTCACGTATTTTCAAAATACGTATTAAATAATTCTTCGGAGTAATCCAATGAATAGGAATGCCATTTTCTAATAATGCATGGGCAAAAAATTCATTCCGACAATAGCACAATACCTCAACATCTATTCCTTGTTGTTTGAGTAAAGGAGCAATAGTAGTTAATTGACGTTGAGCACCGCCAGAACCCAAAGAATCAATAAATAATAATAATTTCATAATAGCACATGATTAAATAGAGCTTTCACTATTTATTGCTATATATATACAATTTTCTCTTTACGACTCCCAAAACCATGCCACATGAAAAAACTTTACTAACATCTTCAATCAATCCATAGCCAAATACAAAATAGAGTGGAAAAAGACTTAAAACGATTAGCAACATATATAGTTCAGTCTCTTTATTCCGAAGAAACAAGCACCAATATCTGAAAAAGATTCTCAAGTACTTGTATATCAAAATAAAAACAAAAAAACCAAAAGTATATACCAGAGCAGCTAAGCTACAATCTGATATAGAAGATTGAGTCCAATTCGTTTTTTTAAAACGTGGAAGTCCTTTCCAAACCGGAAAGCCATGAGGAATAAGACTTTGACCTGGATGCTTAAGAATATACATCAGATGATAGATCCGGGTTTGGTCTCCAGATCCATCATTATTAGAAGGATCCACCTTAGTATACAGACGGTGATGCATAGACGGTGACGTTTGGAGTATTTCATCTTCTAAATTATTATATGCAAAAATGCCTATTAAAAATAGAAAAACAAAGATGAACAATAACTTAAAATAAGATTTATATATAGTGCATAAAGCAAAAAATGAAAAAATCAGTGCAACAATTGCATATAATAATATCCCACGTGTTATTGACAGGAAAGAGGCTGTCAATGCAATACATAGAAGAACAAGCATTTGTATTTTCGATTTTACCAGTAATGAGCAAGATATTAAAATTCCAATCAAGATAAAGTTGGCATTATTTACCATTGGTATATCTTCATTAATAGAATTCAAGTTTTGAATTTTATTAATCAATACCAAACCGGCCAATAATTCAAAAACTGTCGTAAAAAAGGCACACCATGCAATATCTTTCATAGATAAAAGATCGCTATATCTAAATAGCATAAAACCGATTACGAAGAAGAAATAATATCGTAATGACGATAATAATTCTCCCAATTCAGAATCATGCCAAAACATTCCTAATCCATATAACAAGAGCCCGATTATTATAAACTGCATTTGCACCATAATCGGTAAGAAAATGCGTTTTCTATGATAGAATAAAAAAATCAACAATAGGACCTCAACAGCCTTAAAAGGAAAGCCCAGAAAATCCATTAACACAATTCCACTTAGAGAAGATAAGAAAAAGGAGAAAAAAATAATGAACAATCTATTGATTTTATTCACTCTAAATCTATAACTGCCATGCATACTTTTTGATTAATCTGTTAACAAAATCTCTTTCGGGACTTGTTATTCCAAAACAATAAATTGCAATAAGAGACACTGAGAATGAAGTCACAAAGACCACAATAGTTCTGTAAGGCAATGTTTGAAAGTATATATAAACTAAAGAAGTAAACAACACACAGAGCATAAAAGGCCATAATATCCGAAGAAGAACTTGAGAAACATAGTTTCTCAAAGAAAAATGAAGGATAGAATATACAAAGTATATTTTTATAATATAAGATATGAATGAAAAGACAACATTAATAACAAATACCACTTCAGCCTTTCCACCAAAAGACAAGAATATGTATGATATAGGAAGAATCAGCAATGACGTAATAGTCATAACAATTTGGAATTTTTTTATCCTGCCTGTAGCCATTACGGAAACGGTTAGCGGATTAGACATTACACTGAATATAGCCTCAAACAGCATAATACGTATAAATATAGCCGTATAATCAGGAACTGTCTTTATCCACCAGGTAAGTATGCTCTCTATCTCAAACCATATAGGAAGCGCCAAAATAAATAATAAAAAAAAAGCAAATTTAGAACTCGTATAAACGAGTTTCTGCATATAACTTAAATCATCTGATGCATACGACTTGATAATCTGAGGATTAAGCGCCACTTGAAAATTAATACAACATTTAGCAACTGCCTGTTGAACCTGAAACATTATTCCACGAGCAGCATTAACAGATGGACCATAAAATAAATTAAGCAAAACATTCAATCCCTGATTAGAACATACACCTCCAAATTCTTTCGCTAAATTCCAACCTAAGAATGGCAAGATCCCTTTCATTATCTCTTTATCAAAATCTAATCTGAAACTTGTTTCATCAAATTTCCTTCTACAATAGACTATATACAAACATTGTAAAACGCATTGTATGAGTAAATACGCAATAGAGTATGATATCAATTTATCAAAAGGTAAAATAGGAAGCAGAAAAAGAATTAAAACTTTCAAAGTAGCATCAATAATCCCAATGTATGCATACGCATCCATTCGTTCATGAGATATGATAGAAGCATTGTATGGTACATTGATAATCGTTATAATTAAGGAAAACAAGACACTCTGATAAACAAAGATTCCTGCAATCAATTTTCCGGGTGCCATCTGTATCTTATTACATACAAACCAAAGGCCTATCGTTTCGCCCAAAATTAATATCAGAAACGCAATGAATATATGAATTGTTAAACTTACGTGAAAAACCTTTCTTAATTTATTGATATCAAAATCTTTTTTACCCAATTCATAAGTTAGAAAGCGTGACGTAGCAGTTGCCATAGACGAATTTACAAAACCAAACATGGCGACAATACCTCCAATAACCTCATATAATCCATAGTCCTGTATCCCCAATACATTAATAATCACCCGGGATGCATACAGTCCAATAAACAGCATAATGAACATTCTGATGTATAGCATCATCGTATTCTTTGCAATTCGCTTACTGGAAGTCTGGTTATCGGAATTTATCATTGAATGTGCCACTTATCCGTATCAATGTATCTCACTCTGTCCTCTGGCATAGCCATACCGACAAAAGTCCCTACATTTGAGCTACACGTACCTATAAAAAGCTTTGATTTTCTTATAATTTCAACACTTGCATACAGATTCAGCATTTGTTTATCCACAGCAGCAAATTCTGAAGATTGAAATTTTGAATTATCATATCCGGTTTCCGTATTAGAGGCCAAAGTATAAAAACGCCATAACGGATATCTTTTTGTCAATGATTCATATATTGAATAATCATCAGTAAGTACATAAGCAACTTTTAAGTTTGACTCACGCTCAGCTATCTGTATATACTCATCTTCTCCATATAAATCATGTTCAATAATCTTATCTCCTCCCCGAATATGCATGGCTATATAATCTTGAGGTAATTCCAACTGTTCCGTTAAATTCTCAATTTTATTTTCATATTCCTCATTGAACTTATAAAATGAACTAACAAAGCCGAATGCAATTTCTCTAAAATCACCTTTTAAACCCAAAGTTGGAAAATCAAAATCCTTTCCTACAAATGACTTAGAACGAGAAGTTCTAAAGATATCTTGCGTTAAATATCTGCCTGTAATTAGTTTATACAACAATTCACCTAATAGCAGACTCTTTTCTTTTAAATTAATAGAAAGACAACGTTCATTTGAATGATAGTCAGAAAACCGTTTATTAAAATAGCGATGAAAAAAATTCGTATTTTCTCTATGAAAAATTTTGAATATCTTAGAATATCCTTCATAATTAAAAAGAATTGTTCTTTTTGAATAAATCCGAAACTGAATCTTATAATAGTAACAATAAACCATGGCATAAATCATACTGTTATATTCCGAATAAAAACCGGCTCCTGAATTCCCTAAATGAAAGATCAACTTCTTTTTAAAGGATGCATTCTCTTTTTGATATTGCTTTACAATTTTTTCTATATCCATTTTATATATAACTATTAAATCTTAATATTTAAACTTATACAGTTTTAAAAGTTCTCATAATTTTCTTCCATACTATTTTACCTAGATTTAACCGGGGTATTTTAGACGAAAAAAGAATTTCTCGATACCTGTACACAAAAGCCCCTTCGGGTACCCTTTTTGCTGCACTTATCTCCTGTGCAAAAATAGAGTCTATAAAACAGACATAATTTGTCATACGTTGTTTAGATCTCTCAACCTGCTCTTCCGTTTGCCAAGGTTCCGATATTATCTCACACCATAAATCGTCATTAATATCTATTTCTTTTATTCTATTGAGTATTTCTTGTTGTGACTCAAATTGATGACAATTAATAAAGGATTTAGGATTCAATTCTAATATAATGTCTGGATTTCCCCAATAGACAGGTACGGTATGAGCGCATAGACTCGTTAATATTTTCTCAGAAGTATATCCCTTATAATTTGCATTCTCCGCTGCAATGGAAAATTTATAGCTACTTTTCATAGGTATACATTCCAAACGGTGCCCGATATATCCCGTAGCTCTATTGCCCACATTATTCAAATGTTTTCCAAGAGAATCTACTTTCTTATAATTTGAAATTAGATAAAATAATTTATCCCTATTGGGGTGTGCATTATAATTTGAATATAAGAAATTACAAAACTTTTTTTTCTCTCTTAATATGCCATAGGCTTCATTTACTGAATTTATTTTATTCCGAAACTCTCCTTCATAAAATTCTTTATAAAATAACGTAAAAGGAGGCAGTATGCAAAAGCGATCTTCATTAGACAGATGTGCATCAAAACCAATTGCATAGTCAAACAAGTTCCAATCAGGAGAAAATGCTTCTGCCGCATATATTATTTTAATTGAAGCCTTATTATATAGTTTTTGGAATCGTCTCCAGTTCTTTTTACACGTATATATTTCATCTGATGCGAATAAATAGCCTGGATCTTTTGAATTCCATATAAAATTATAATAACTTTCTAACTCATCTATTTTGAGAAAAGCGACAAATTCTGTTGCTGAGTTCACTTTAGAGTGAAACATATAGACATTTATATCTTTTTTCATAGTTTTCTAATTTTTATACTGCAATTTATGATCGATCCTTTTAAAACGACACTAATTATTTATCAGTGTACCCAATTCATCTGAACTCATAAATTCCACATCCGGCCAAAGCTTCATGATTACTTGTAATAATTCCGCGAATTGGCGTAAGTTATTATCTCTGTTTTGGGGATGTATAGCCCCTATAAAGTTGAGTCGGTGCGCGCTGATGATGGCAGGCTTCTTTAATTTAAAAGTTTTTTCAATACCTTTCAAGCAGTATTCCTTATTCAAGCGGTGGTCTTGTGTCGGTTCAAAAAGACAGTTACGTACCAAATAGGTTTGCCCCAATTCATTTTTCTGTCCCATGTAATGATGTATAGTATCTGTTATCTGACTCTCTTTTGAAAGATACTGAGAATAACTACCTTGCAAAATATCGACTCCTATTTGTTTTAACGTTTCATTCAACTCCGGATTCCAGATATAACAAGGAGCTATAAAAGATTTTGAAACATAGCCAAATATCTCTCGAAATAACCTCATCCCATCTTTCAGGATTTCTTTTTGTAACTTAATAGACTTCTCTGAATTAACCATAAATTCTCCAAGTACATGATTCTTCTGTTTGTTATAGCGAATCCCCCATGTTTGCAAATCGAAGCATGCCCTCAGTTCCGGATTCCCTTCTTGCAATTCAGACATCCACTTTTCTATATTCAGATGTTCCCTGCCATGGAATTGAGGTACAAAAAGACTCTGTGTAATACCTTCTTTCCAACTATCGAATAAACAGTTAGGATAACGTTCAAGAGTAACTGTAAAAGGTTCATAGAAATAAGATGTAAAACCGGAAGCTCTTATCCTCTCAAAGTCAGGGTTGGCAACACAGATATTCGCCGTGATTTTAGGTGAATTTCCTTTAAAGTCTTTATAATGTGACAACACGTCAAATAACAATGATAAATCTTCCTTCGTAGCAAGTGAATCATTCTCATTATAGCAACGTCCAACTACGTCTAATCCCAATGATGCCATTTTATGAAATACATCTAACGAAGGCATTCGTATGCTCCCCCAGTCATCAGATTCTATTACGATTATTCTCCGATTAGTCGTATACCCTCTACGTTCATTTATATATGTGTATAAATGACTTTTAGCAGCAGATTGATAATGTTTTAATGTATTCATTTATACAAGTTTTCAATCATCCAATATTGAGGAATAAATGTTTCTTCATGATAGACTAAATCCGATGTCCAATAGCCATGTACCATCTCTTCCTCATCAAACCCAAATCCATAACTAGCTTCTACCAATAAAGGAGTATTATTAGATTTATCAATCACAAAATCAAAAGCAACAGATTGCAATGAAAACTTTTTAGATATTTCTAAAGCGATTTTGATTATGTCAATTGATATAAGTTCATTATTAAAAATCAATGTACCGCTACCTGAAGCACGAAAATCATCTTTTCTAACAGCCCTTTGAAATCCCCAACACTTACCATCTACAACTTTAATTCTATAATCGGTTTTATTGCCAACAATAAACTCCTGAAAATAAGCATACCCTTTCTCCGGTGCATGGAATTTAGCAAACTCAGTGGGTATCACTAAACGAACTACCCCTTTGAGCACACCTGTAAAAGAGTCTTTCCCGGTTCTCCACTTATGAAAACGCTCCTTCAAATTTCCCCATCTATCAAATTGGGAAAAACCTTTTCCAAAAGCCTTATTGATTAACCGGATTGCATCTTGCCGGGTACGAACCAGTTTCACATTGGCAGCACCGGCACCACCGCGCAGTTTGAAAACTTTAGGAAAAGTAGTTTCATTTGCCCAATGTATTGCCTCCGCTTTTGTATAAAACACATACGAAGGAATCAAAGGTGCGCCAATCGCTTCAAACAGATATTTCTGACCTACCTTATCATCAAAATGCCAACCGGTGGCAAAATCTGGAAAGACTTTCTTACCGGCCGATTGCAGTGAATAAAGTAGCTGTTTGGCAAAGAGTGTATCTTTATAACTCCCATGATGATGATGCCACATAAAAGCATCACAATCACTCACCTCCTGTATAATATCATTATCATAAGCATTAACCAATTTATAGGCAATCTTATGCTCTTTACAATATTCAATCCAACGGTCACTAAACGAACCCTTATTATGATGAATGGCTATTTTCATTATCTTATAATCTGGCGTCTATTATCTCTGAATCCAAAAAGCCCTTGACATCGAAAACGACAGCGATTTCTTTCTCTATAAGCTGATTAATATCAAGCACTTTAAACTCATCATGTGCTACAGCTAAAATAATAGCATTGTATTTCGCAGAAGGCAATTCATTAATAACTTCTATACCATATTCATGCTGTGCGATAACCGGATTGGCCCAAGGATCATAAACCGTAATATTAATATTATACGTTTGCAATGCTTTATAAATATCAATGACCTTCGTATTACGTACATCCGGACAATTCTCTTTAAAAGTAAAACCAAGTATTAATATGTTGGAATTCAATACCTGAATACCTTTCTTTAACATAAGTTTCACCACTTGATTGGCTACATATTCTCCCATACCATCATTCATCCTACGCCCTGCAAGAATAATCTCAGGATTATAACCATAGCGCTGTGCACATTGGGCCAAGTAATAAGGATCTACACCAATGCAATGGCCGCCCACCAAACCGGGTTTAAAAGGTAAGAAGTTCCACTTAGTACTTGCAGCTTCGAGTACATCCAATGTGTTAATACCCATTCTATTGAATATCTTAGACAACTCGTTCACGAAAGCAATATTAATATCACGCTGTGAATTTTCAATCACCTTTGCAGCTTCGGCCACTCGCATGGTAGGTGCCAAATGTGTACCGGCTGTTATAACAGAAGCATATACTGCGTCTACTCTTTTCCCTATCTCAGGAGTAGAGCCCGAAGTTACTTTCTTGATTTTCTCTACCGTATGGAGTTTATCACCCGGATTAATACGTTCGGGAGAATAGCCGGCAAAGAAATCTTCATTTAACTTCAAGCCGGACACCTTTTCTACCACCGGAATACATTCGTCTTCGGTAACACCCGGGTAGACAGTTGATTCATAAACAACGATATCTCCTTTGGAAATCACTTTGCCTACAGTGGTACTCGCACCATAAAGAGGTGTCAAATCCGGATTATTATTTACATCGACAGGAGTGGGAACTGCCACTACATAGAAATTATAATCTCTGATATCTTCTATATCAGATGTACAGGTAAAACCACCGACAATGGCAGATTGTAACAGTTCGTCACTTACCTCAAGCGTAGAATCATGTCCTGCCATTAGAGCCTCTACCCGCTTTGAATTCATATCAAAACCAACCGTTTTGTATTTTGTTGAAAATAATCTTGCTAACGGCAAGCCAACATAACCTAAGCCGATCACACAAATTTTAGTATCCATATATGTATCATCTATGTTTTATCTATTTCAAGTTCTCCCAATACCAGGCAACCGCTTCTTTCAATCCGTTACGCATACTATATTGTGGGGTATAGTTAAGAAGAGCCTTGGCTTTGTCTATACATGCCAAAGAATGAGGGATATCGCCTATTCGATTAGGCCCATGCAGTATTTCGATATTGGCTATTTCCGGATCAAAATCACTTAGAAACTCTTTTAAATAATCAACCAATTGATTTAAAGTGGTACGTTCTCCAAAAGCTGTATTGTATACCTGATTAACCGCTTCAGAAGAGATAGTTTCCAATGCCAACAGGTTCATCTGCACCACGTTCTTGATGTAAGTAAAATCGCGGCTATACTCTCCGTCACCATTAATAACCGGCGATTCATGATTCATCAATTTCTTTACAAAAAGAGGAATCACAGCAGCATATGCTCCGTTAGGATCTTGTCTTCGACCAAATACGTTGAAATATCTCAAACCAATGCACTCCATGCCATAAGTTTTGGCAAAGACATCAGCATAGAGTTCATTTACATATTTAGTAATCGCATAGGGAGAGAGTGGCTTACCTATCACATCTTCAACCTTCGGAAGACTTTTGCTATCACCGTAAGTAGAAGAACTGGCTGCATAGACAAAGCGTTTCACGCCTGCATCTCTGGCAGTAACCAGCATATTAAGGAAACCGGAAATGTTCACTTCGTTGGTAGTGGCAGGGTCTTGGATAGAACGAGGCACTGAGCCCAGGGCTGCTTCATGCAATACATATTTGTTGCCTGCTACGGCTTTCCGGCAGTCTGCCAGATTACGAATATCGCCTACGACGAGTTTAAAGGTAGTTGGATATTTGTTGATCAATGGTAATAAATTCTTAATATGACCCGTGGAAAAATTATCCAGGCAAGTCACGACATCACCTCTTTCAAGCAAGGTCTCACAAAGGTTAGAGCCGATAAAGCCCGCCCCGCCAGTTACTAAAACATTCATTTAATTTATTTTCTATAAAGTTAAAAAGCATGCGACATTTACGTATGTATGTTTTCTACTTATTCTATTACTTCCCAGTTCGGATACGGATTAGCCTCCAGACTCTCCAGATAGTCAAAAACCTCCCGCTCTGCCAAAGTCAAATCACGCCCTTCCCAACCATTGATTATTGCATGGGCTTCTTTCGCTAACGCATCGTCAAAAGTTTCTGCATAGCAGGCTACTAAAAGCTGACACTTCAATAGTGAGGCGAGAAGTTGGTCGAGTATCTTCCAACTACGATCGAGAAGAACCTGGATCTTTTTATTCTTGTTACCATTGTCATAAATGGTGGCATGGAAACCACTCAACAGGGCGTAGCAAAGCCTGGCTTCTTCTTCGATATTGGAACTACGACGGATGTAGAGATCTTCGGACTGACGGTATACCTCGAGATTGAGTTCACAAAAACGGTCGGAGTAAATGGGACTACCATCGAAACCTAAGTTGAGAAGTTCGTGCGTGATATGGCACAGGGCATCAATTTGGAATTGTAGAAACATGAATTTATTTACAATTTTCGATTTACAATTTACGATTGAAAAATGATGTAGTTATCAATTAGATGATTTACAA
>ERZ1108168.1116-NODE-1116-length-12810-cov-19.031595_pt1 | contig 12810 bp, 17 predicted proteins | sample MGYA00403704_ERZ1108168 | MGnify/ENA primary metagenome ERZ1108168 (study PRJEB35170, sample SAMEA104062421) | human gut metagenome | biome: human gut; feature: human-associated habitat; material: faeces | place: Denmark | collected 2012-06-12 ...
AAGAGTTGCTTCGTTTTGCTTATAAATTAACGGCCAACCGTGAAGAAGCAAATGATTTATTGCAGGAAACATCTTTAAAAGCATTAGACAATGAAGAGAAATATGTTCCGGACACAAATTTCAAAGGATGGATGTACACAATCATGCGTAACATCTTTATTAATAACTACCGAAAAATAGTACGTGACCAGACTTTCGTCGATCAGACTGATAATTATTATCACTTGAATTTACCGCAGGACTCGGGATTCATAAGTACGGAAGGTGCCTATGACTTGAAAGAAATGCATCGTATTGTCAACGCATTGCCTAAGGAGTATAAGGTGCCTTTTTCTATGCATGTATCCGGATTTAAATACCGTGAGATTGCAGACAAATTGGGCCTTCCTTTGGGAACTGTGAAGAGCCGCATATTTTTTACACGACAACGTTTACAACAAGAATTGAAGGATTTTGTATAAATGGGGATAATACATTCAAACAAGCTTATTGATAATGCAAGGAGCAACGAAGTAGACTTCGGTTGCTCCTTTATTTTTTCTTCTTCTTTATCTCTTTCTTTGCGGCTTTTCCCTCCGGTGGAAACTTGGGGACGAGATTCATAAGCCGTAATATTTGCTTCTGCCGTTTTAATATATACGCCGAAGGTTTCGCCGAGTTAAACCGTATCGGATTCGGGAGAGTGGCGGCGATTAGTGCACATTGACCTTTGGACAGCTTGGCAGCTGTAGTGTTGAACTTATATTTTGCAGCAGCCTGTGCGCCATAAATCCCTTTACCCATTTCGATTGAGTTGAGATAAACTTCCATAATCCGTTCTTTCGGCCAGAATAGTTCTATGAGAAAAGTGAAATAGACTTCCAGGCCTTTCCGCACCCATGAAGATTGTGGCCATAGGAATACATTTTTTGCTGTCTGCTGGCTGATAGTGCTTGCTCCACGTTTCCGTTTCCTTGTTTCATTTTCTTTCATCGCTTTTTTGATTTCCACGAAATCGAATCCGTTGTGTTCGGCAAAACGGTTGTCTTCGGAAGCTATCACTGCCATTGGCAGGCTAGGAGATATCTTATCAAAAGAAACCCACGTGTGCTTCCACGTGGGTTTATCTCCTGAAATGATCTGTTGAACACCTCGAATGACCATTAACGGAGTAATATAAACCGGCATGAACCGATAAATAATGACCGTCAGTAAGGTCGATGTAAAAAAGAGAATCAACAGATTGCGTGTATAACGCAGAATTTTTTTAATTAGAAGCTGCCTGTGCATCTTTAATCATTTGCTCACTTGCGTACATGTACACTTCTACACGACGGTTCTGTTCACGACCTGCGGCTGTATCGTTGCTGGCAACGGGATCGCTTTCACCCATACCTTGCACGCCTTTAATCTGGTTGGTAGAAACACCGCAACTTAATAAGTAACTGGATACACTCTGTGCACGTTCTTGTGACAGGTTCAGGTTCTTTTGCTGGCTTTGTGCGGCAGTACTGTTCTTCCAGCCCTGATTGTCGGTGTATCCATAGATAGATACATCCATATCTCTGTTCTGGTTGAGCACATTGTTGGCGAATTTGCTTAATGCAGATTTAGCAGCAGCACTCAGATTAGCATTACCTGTTGTGAAAAGGATTCCTGAATCGAATGTCACTTTCACGGCTTGCAATCCGTTGTTGTCTGTTATCTGTTCTACTTGTGCGCCTTCAATTTGTTTTGCTTCTGCTGCTGCTTTGTCCATCTTCTTACCGATAAGAGCACCTGTACCTGCACCTACTGCCGTACCAATAGCAGCACCGATAGCAGCACCTTTACCTTTACCGATAACACCACCTAGGATAGCACCCAATGCAGCACCCGAACCGCCACCAATAGCAGCACCTTTACCAGTGTTATTCATACTTGCACATCCACTGAATATCATGGTTATACTCATAAAGAGAACCATAAATTTCATCTTGTTCATAATGTTGATGTTTTAATTGTTTAATAATAATCTGTTTTTATATTTTAAATAACAACGCAAAGATACATATTATTTGCCAAGGTGATACTTTTTAAGTTAAAATAACTCGCACACTCTTGGCAGAGTGCTGAAAAATGTCGATAAACTGTTACTTTCCGACTACGGACGGGAGGTTCAGGCATTTCTTCCTAATGATGATAAACCAGCTTAGGAGGATAAGTCCTTTGGCAACAGTTGTGACGCTGACTGCCCACCAGATACCTTCTACTCCCATGCCCATTCGTACAAATAGAATGGCAAGCGGGATACGCATATAATTACATCCGATACTGATAATAGCAGGAGGTACGGTACGCCCGATACCATAGAATACTCCTTGCATGGTGATTTCGAGCATCATGAAAAGCTGGGAATACCCGTCAATGCGTAGAAATACACCTCCGGCCTCATAGGCTGCCTGCTCGGGTACGAATATTGAAAAGACTTCGTTTCCGAAGAAGATGAATAGCAGTGTACAGAAAGTTCCGAAGATTCCTGTCATCCATAAGGTGGTATACCATGCTTTGAGCACTCGTTCGGTTCGTCCGGCAGCATAGTTTTGGGCGATAAAAGCACTGAGTGCGGTTGAGAATCCTTGTGAAGTGTTCCAGGTAATTGCTTCGATTTGTCCTCCGGTCGTGAAAGTCATTAAGCCGATGTGGCCGCCTTGCTCAGAGGCGGTACGGCAGAGGAACATATTGACAAATGCAAACAGGGTATTCAATGTGGCTACGGGTAATCCTAGTTTTAGGATACGTCGTGTGTATCTCTTCTTTAATTGAGTGAAGAAAGGAAATCCACCGAGCAGTGAGTCTTTTCGGAAACGTAGTTGGTAGATGAAGATAGAGAAAACAGTAGCTTGTGAAATCCAGGTTGCATAAGCGGCACCATTGGTCTCCAAACCGAAACCGAAGATGAACAGAGGATCAAGAATGATATTCAAAAGAAGTCCGGCACCACCGATATAGAACGGGATTTTACTTCGTCCTGCGGCATTGTAGATACCTGTAAAGGCGGCGGAAAGGAAAATAAACGGCATTCCGGTAGAGATAATCCGTAGATATTCTATTGCATTGGCGGTAATGTGTACCTCAAGTTCGTAGATACAGATGATGGGTTCTGCAAGGATGAAAAGTAATCCGCCCCAACAGAGAGAAATGATAAGTGCAATCGTAATGTTATGGGAGGCAAAGTGACGGGCATCTTCTTGATTTTGTGCGCCGATAGATTGTCCTACACTGACTTCGGAACCTACCTTATTTAATAGGGAGATAGAACCGGACATCCATGTCAGGATTCCGACAGAACCAATGGCTGCTACGGCTTCACTACCCAGCCGTCCTACCCATGCCATATCCGTGAGACTGTATGCCATTTGGATAAATGACGTAGCCATGATAGGCATTGCTAAATTGAATAGTTGACGATTGATTGGCCCGTGTGTCAGGTTTTTAATTCCTTGCATTTCTTTTTCTATTTAAAAGGAGGCGCAAAGATACATAAATTTACTATCTTCGCACATTAAATCATTCATTAATCAAAGTATACAGATACTATGAAACAGAAATTTTCTATTCTTTTATTCCTGTTGCTTTTATGGTTCACAGGTTCTCAGGCGGTAGCTCAGAATGCTCCGAACCCTTTTGATATTGAACAACCTTCGCTTCGCGTATTTCTTCCGGCGCCGGAATTGGCTACAGGTCGTGCTGTAGTGGCGTGCCCGGGTGGTGGATATTCGCACTTGGCTGTAGACCACGAAGGATATGATTGGGCACCGTATTTCAACAAACAGGGTATCGCATTGATCGTTCTGAAATATCGTATGCCGAATGGTGACCGTACACTTCCTATTTCGGATGCCGAGGCTGCCATGAAGATAGTGCGGGACAGTGCTGATGTATGGAATCTGAATCCGAGAGATATCGGTATCATGGGATCTTCTGCCGGTGGACATCTTGCATCGACAATCGCGACTCATGCCAAACCGGAACTTCGTCCTGATTTCCAGATTCTTTTCTATCCGGTAATTACAATGGATAAGTCGTATACTCACATGGGTTCCCATAACAGCCTTTTGGGTAAGGATGCTTCTGCTGAGTTGGAAAAGGAGTATTCTAATGAGAAGCAAGTGACAAAAGAAACACCGCGTGCTTTTATCGTTTATAGTGATGATGATAAGGCTGTTCCGCCCGCTAATGGAGTGAACTATTATCTGGCTCTGAATAAGAATGGTGTTCCTGCTGTTCTGCATATTTACCCTTCCGGTGGTCATGGTTGGGGAATTCGTGAAGGTTTCCTTTATAAGGATGAGATGTTGAACGAACTGACTTCATGGTTACGTAGTTTCAAAGCTCCCCGTAAGGATGCCGTTCGTGTAGCTTGTATTGGCAATAGTATTACGTATGGAGCACGGATTAAGAATCGTGATCGTGATAGTTATCCTTCTGTTTTAAGTCGTATGCTGGGTGACGGTTATTGGGTAAAGAATTTCGGAGTAAGTGCCCGCACGTTACTGAATAAGGGTGATCGTCCTTATATGAATGAAAAGGCTTATCAGGATGCATTAGCTTTCAATCCTAATGTTGTGGTTATCAAACTGGGAACAAACGACAGTAAATCGTTTAACTGGAAACATAAAGCCGACTTCACGAAAGATATACAGACTATGATTGATGCTTTCAAGGCATTGCCTGCCCAACCGAAAATCTATCTCTGTTACCCTTCTAAGGCATACCAAGCTAATGAAAGTATCAATGATGATATTATTTCTAAAGAAATTATTCCGATGATTAAAAAAGTTGCCAAGAAAAACAAGTTGGATATAATTGATCTTCATACGGCAATGGATGGAATACCACAACTCTTTCCGGACAAAATTCATCCGAATGAAGAAGGTGCCAAAATAATGGCAAAAACTGTTTACGAATCAATTAGAAAATAGAAGCATATCTTTTTACTTTGATTATTTAGCCTTCTAAAATGCTGGTAATCATACGAAAAACTATTTAAGCAAATATTTGTAAATGTTATAGCCACTAATACTATAGAAAGTAGGTATTAGTGGCTATTCTTCTTATAATATGCTAAAAAAGTGTCATTTTGAAAGAATGGGAAGCCTGTAATATCTAATTTTGTGCTCGTGAATGTGTTGAAATGATTAATGGATAATGTCTTTACTTCATCAATTATGAGCAAACAACAAGATTTTGTGTTCTTATCAAAGTTAATGGCTAATGCCAATATGGGGTGGTGGGAAGCTAATTTGGCAACGGAATGTTATACCTGTTCCGAATATATATCTGAGATTCTGAATTTGGATGAAACAGGGACTATTAGTTTTGAGGATTTCAATAAACGTATTTTGAATGAAGAACAAGGTCCGACAACGGTTCGCTCTTTCGATGTACAGTCGATGTCGGAAGTCGTTTATTTATTAAAAACCCCAAAAGGGTCAGTTTGGATGCGTAGTAAGATTTGTTTTCGAGAAGTAGATGATAAGGGAAATACGATTGTGTATGGCATTGCAGAAATGCAGGACGGACCGGATACTGCAATAGCTTGTCAGGCTTTACAACGTAGCGAACGGCTTTTACATAATATTTATAAGAATTTGCCTGTTGGCATTGAGTTGTATAATAAGGAGGGAGTATTGGTCGACCTCAATGATAAAGAATTGGATTTGTTTCATGTAGATAGTAAGGAGGAACTTCTAGGCATCAATATTTTCGAGAATCCAGTTTTCCCGGAAGAGATGAAGGAGAGGTTGAGGAATAATGAGGATGCGGACTTTACCTTTCGCTATGATTTCTCAAAGTTAGGAGAATATTATTCGAATAATAAGGCGGAAGGTACAATCGATCTTGTGACTAAAGTAACTACTTTGTATGATGAGAATCATAATCCGGTTAATTATCTGCTGATTAATGCTGATAAAACGGAGACTACGGTTGCTTATAATAAGATTCAGGAATTTGAGGAATTTTTTGAGTTAATAGGTGACTATGCGAAAGTGGGTTATGCTCATTTTAATATTCTAAGTAAGCAGGGACATGCACAGAAAAGTTGGTATAAAAATATAGGAGAAGAGTCTGGAACTCCTTTATCCGAGATTATTGGTACATATAAATCTTTTCATCCTGATGACCGTGATTTGATTCTTCAGTTTTTTGAGGAGGTACAAAAAGGAAATGCTGATAAGTTAAGTCATAAAATACGTGTCTTTAGGGAGAATGGAGAGTGTACATGGACGCATGTTAATCTCTTTGTCAGAAAATATGCACCCCAAGATAAAGTCATAGAATTGATTAGTATTAATTATGATATTACAGATTTGAAACAGATAGAAGAAATGCTCGTTAATGAACGTGATAGAGCTGAAGCTTCAGATCGTTTAAAGTCAGCTTTCTTGGCTAATATGAGTCATGAAATCCGTACTCCGTTGAATGCTATTGTTGGTTTTTCAAGTCTGTTGGCCAGTGCGGAAAATGTAGTGGAAAAGGAGCTTTATAATTCTTTAATTAGTCATAATAACGAACTTTTGCTTAATCTGATCAATGATATCATTGATTTGTCTAAAATTGAAGCCGGATATTTGGAGTTACATCAGAATTGGTTTAATCTTACGGAGCTTCTTGATGAGTGTGTGGCAGAATATGCTCGTCTTCTTCCTTCTGGTGTGGAACTTCTGACCAGTTATCCGGAACATGATGCTTTGGTGGAACTTGATAAGTTGCGTATCAAGCAGATATTGAATAATTTTCTTTCAAATGCTTTGAAGAATACGATTCGTGGATATGTGGAAGTGTTTTATGAAATAGATAAGCATTGCGTTAGAATTGGGGTAAAAGATACCGGTCGTGGTATTCCTCAGAATATGTTGGAGAAGATATTTGAAAGATTTGAAAAAGTGGACTCTTTTGCACAAGGTGTGGGGTTGGGGTTATCTATTTGTAAATCTATTGTCGATAAAATGAACGGACGAATACAAGTATACTCTCAGCTAGGATTGGGCACTACTTTTATTGCAGAGCTACCTTGTCATTCCATATTAGTCAATGAATAAAAAACAATTGATGTTTCTGTGGTTTTATACCTGTTTGCATTTATTCATTCGGATATCTCATTATATAAATTAGCCAGTTTGTTATATGTTCTTTGTGCAGGCATTCCCCGAGGAGTAATATCATCTTTCCCCTGTAATAATTTTGCTGATTTAAATCCGATAACCATTCTAATATTTTCTTCAGTCGGATTTTCATAATCAGGATACTTAACAAAAGGAATATCTGTTGTAGCTGCATCTTGTTCTTCAAACAAAGAACTTATTTTCATAAAACTTTCTCTAATAGCCTGTGACATTCCTAGTATATCCGTTTGTTATTCAATAATTAAGGTCAGTTGTTCGGCTTGTGGTATTGGCTACACTGAATTTGGGCTAATAGATAATACCTATTTTCCTGAATATCCTAAAAGTACGACTTATCAACGACGACTTCTACCGCTTGTAATGATGAAATCAAGAGAAAGACTAAAGAATAAATCCCTGATAATCATTGATTATCAGGGGTTTATTCTTTAGTCTAGTGATCCGCCTGGGGTCATGTTGATATATGCAATGCATTGATATTCAATATAGTACCGTTTTTATTTTTATGATTTGGTATCTTTTTGGTAACATAAGGGAATTATAATTGATAAATCATATTAGAACTTTATACTGGCAGTTACTCCGTTTGGAGTTGGTGAAAGCATAATAGTTTTTCCTGATTTGAGTTTGTAATTGATAGCCATAATTTCACAATATATGCATGCCACAGCTGAGGCTCCACCAAATAAGTTTAATGCGTAATAACTTGTACTTCTTCGAACGCTTCCATCATTTGTGATTGTAGAATTGCATTTAGATGCACCAAAGAAACAAGCCGCAGATATTGCAGCACATCCCAAAGCACCATACTGGTGTTTTGCTGATAGAGAAAGATAATATCCAGCTTTAGCAATGATGTTAGATTCTATTCTTTCTTGAAAAACTAAATTTATGGAATCTCGTTTGGTTTGATTAGTTCTTATTTTTTCTTGTTTTACTTGTCTTTTGCCGGGATTGTAAGAAGTTTGGGAATAGATACAAGTACAAGAAATGCATGATAATAAAAACGATAATAGTAAAATCTTATTCATATTCTTTTATTAATTGATATTCTTTTAAACTAAAAAAGTCTTTTGAAGTTGGCTTTCCATTACAAACAATTAGCTTTAGATGCGTCTCGTTTGGTGTTCTTAAACTATCTAGCTTGTGACTATATAATTTCATGTTACTTTCTACCTCTAAATTGTTAAGTAGATTTTCTTTTTTGATTTGCCCAACTATCTTTAAGTTGGCAAAAGCTTGCATTAAGGTGTCATCAATATTCATTGGTATTAAATTAGTCTCAAATGAACAAAGTAAATCACCTTTTTGTTTAGGCTGATTTGGCCGATACTAGCTGTTCTTTTAATTTTCTTATCTCATCATATAGCATTTTGTTCTCTATAGCCATATCCTTAAGCTCGGAAGCGGTTTGTCCAAACAGATTTACTATCGATTCATACTTCTTTATGCTTACATATTGGCTTTTATCGAAATTATCGTTAATGTTTTTATCGTTGGCTTTATACATTTCTCCTTCTCCTCGAAGAAGCCATTCTGCGGAAATGTCCTCAAATGAATTTAAAATTGAAAGAACGGTATCTAAGCTAAGTTTTCTGTCACCATTTAATTGTTGATTAAGTGTGACTTGCTTTATCCCTACTGAGTCTGCAAATTCTCTAACAGATTTTGCTTTCAATTTAATAATATCTATAACTCTTTCAATCATAGTAAGATGCAAAATTTATTATTTATAATCATTCTAAATATTTCAAACGAATTCAACTTTTTGTGTCTTTAGTTTGTTTTGAATTCAAATGAATATATATTTGCATCCGTATTCTAATAACGCAGGATGCAAACGGATATAAAAAGGGCTGTCACGATATAAACCGTGATTTTGTTAGCACCAAAATTGTCTCACCGGCAAATATAGTGACTCCCCTTTTAAAATCCAACAAAAAGGACGATAAAGTCTAGTAGGTTCCGTGGCTGTTACCTCAAATGAAGAAAATATTAATCAGGCTCTATTCGAGTAACTATCAACAGCCACATCAGATAGTGAAAGAATGGAGCTTTGCTTTTTTAATTAAGTTCAATATGAATGAAATGGAAGCCGTGTTAGGTCTATTGAAGGCGTTGTGTGGCGAAGTCGCTGAGTTACGTATGGCGCTAGAGGAGAAAACTGCGAAAAGGAAGAACTACACATTTGATGAGGCTCGTGAATATCTTCGGATAAGCCGTACAACTATGCATGAGAGGATGCGGCGTGGTGAATTTCCATGGGCTGTAAAGCGTGGTAAAAGCTGGTTGTTTCCATTTGACAAGCTAAAAAAATATGCGGGCAATCAGATTTAATGTCTGTAATGCGCATATATCTGTATATAACCGTTTGTACCGTTCCTGTGAAGTGCCCGATACAATTTATGTGAGTATTCTAATTGTTAGAATTAAGGGTTGTTTTTCTCGATAAAAAATGACCACCGGTGTACGGTTCGTGAGAATAGTCCACTTTTTACTGACATTTCATATTATCAAATAACTATTAAAACTAAAGGATTATGGCAATGCAAACTTTTTTTGAAGTTCGTTTCCGTTACGAAAAGGTAATGGAGAACGGTAGTAACAAGAATGTTACTGAAAATTACTTGGTGGATGCGCTGAGTTTCACGGAAGCGGAAGCCCGTATTATCACGGAAATGGAACCGTTTGTTACGGGAGATTTTAAAGTGAAGGCAGTGAAACAGGCGAATTACACTGAGTTGTTTTCTAGCAATGATGTAAACTCGGATGTCTGGTATAAAGTAAGATTGGCTTATGTTACCTTAGATGATAAGAGTGTTGCCGAAAAGAAGACATATACTAATATTCTTGTTCAGGCTTCCGACCTTAGGGATGCAGTTAGAAGGCTGGATGAAGGAATGAAGGGAACGATGTCTGATTATAGGATTGTGTCCGTTTCTGAGACAAAAATCATGGATGTGTATTTATACAAACCGGAGGCGGAGGCATGATGAACAAGGTAAGTAAAAGATTTGCGATGTTGGTAGCCGCCATTGTAGTGATTGGCGGCTGCATCTATTCCGGTAGAGTTGAGTATAATGATGCTGTTTTATCCGGAATGAGTGCGGATAAATATCAATATATCCATGACCGTTTAAATGGTCATATTTCCGTAGAAGATGTAGTCAAGGAATATAAGGAAAACCAATTTTATTACGATTCAATTTTTAAAGAATAGATATGATTAAGTCCTTATGACTTATAATGGGCTTATCATATTTCAATTTTAATCTATATATACAATGAAAAAGATAGATTTTAAAATCCCTCCTGAGTGTTCTCGAATATCAATCAAGGCGGAAGAACGTAGATTGATTCTCATATTTGAACCTGATACTCCTAATAGCTTTTTCTGTGAAGAAACTAACCGTGTTGAAGAAGAACCTAATATCGGTGATCTGGCAATTATGTGGGTTGATGACGGAAATAGCGCTATCATATCACGAGTTGCGGATATTGATTATTCGGATTTCACATATAAAGCAAAGAATGGTGTATGGTATAAGAAAGCTGCCCGCTTCCGGGACGAGGAACAATATAATAAGATACTTCAAAATGATCCCCCCAAAAAAATTGAAATCAAGAAGTAATAGTCTGCGTAATAAACTGGATGACATATTTAGCGAGTATATCCGATTGCGTGATTCCGATGTGAATGGCACATTTGTTTGCATATCATGTGGAAGGAGACTTCCCTACGAACAAGCTGATTGCGGTCATTATATCAACAGAAAGCACATGGCCACACGATTCAGTGAAAGGAACTGCAATGCTCAATGTCGTTCATGTAATCGTTTTGATGAAGGGAATATACAAGGTTACCGGCGTGGTCTTGTTGCTAAATACGGTGAATCGGCAGTTCTTGCGCTGGAATCCGCAAAGAATCAGATAAATAAGATATCCGGTTTTGAATATGAAATAATGATTGATTACTACCGGAAGGAAGTTAAACGCTTGAAAAAAGAGAAAGGAGTTGATAAATGGAAGAAATAACATATAAAAAAGTAAAATGTGATTGCCGGGATTGTAAGCGTGCCGGTCCTGTTGAAAATTTCATGGTTTATTGTCCGGTACACGGATGTAAACGTTCAGTAGGAATAAGGATGTGTATGTATTTTCAGAAAAAAGATGTACGACAAAATAATAATGAAGGCTACGGTTGATACTGCGGATATTGATACCATTGTGCTTCGAAATTATCTGGAACAATATACGGAGGGGGATGAAGTTTACTATAAGTCTACTTCTTATGCAAATTTCGATGGTTGCTTTATTGAATTGCGTGGAAGTAAGCTTAAGTGCAAATGTTCTATCTGTAAGTTGTATAGCAAAGGAAAAACGGGGAAATTAGACAATAGCCGGCCCATGACATTCGCAATGGCAGTCAGGACAATAAAAGAGCTTCTGATGAGATTGTGCGTTAAAATGGAAAATGTTGTTGTTACTTACTATGAGATAGGAATAACGATGAAGATGTCTCATCCTGCCGATCGGTATATCAGACAGGTATTGGAGGTATCCGATCGTATATTGTGGAATGATGCTAATTTCCCGGAATACAGACAAAAAACCACGGAGAAAAGCAAGTATTATCGTAAGGTAATGAAAATCTATGATAAATCTTTCGAGGCGGAGTCTAAAGGTAGGCGTGTCGGTGATAATATTCTGCGCATTGAAACTGTATATAGGCATCAGTCTGTATCAATGCTTGAATTTGTCAGCAACTTCTTCCTTTCGAAAATGGGAAGGATATTTTATAAGGATTGGTCAGAGATACGTTTTTCAAGGGAACTGTCGGCAGTCAAAGGTGTAAAGATTTCGCAGCTTGAAAAAGCCAGAGAAATTCATCATTTGGGAGTTACGAGATACAAGGAGCGATATAAGCAGATGTTTCTTGAAGGAAAACTCACTAAGAAACAGTGGGAGACTATTCGAAACTTTGCAAGATCGTGGCCGTTTGAGCGCGAAAAATACATTGAAGATATTGGCGAACTGGAACAGGAGTTTAAAGACCGCCTACTTTCAAATTCTCAAATAGGGATTTTTACGCCAATTAAAAGAAATGTATAACTATCTGATTATCAAATAATTACCGAATTACTGAAAAGCACCCTATGGTGCGTGGTTAAATGGCTGATAATTAATTGATTATAAAAATAAAAATACGAATTTAACAATTTACGGCAACTTGTCCTATACAGCCCGAAGGGTCTGTTGGGTAACCAACATTAGAGGGCTGATAGTTTTTAGTTGGAATCAATAAATTAAATAAAAAAGATATGGCACATAAAACATCGGGCGTAATATTGGTGGAATTGCCTACCACACGAGGAACAACAAGAAACGGGAAAGATTGGGAAAAGAGAGAATATATCTTGGAATCTTCGAATAGATATCATACGAAGATGAGGTTTTCGGTTTATAGTTGGGACGGTCCAATACTAGATGCACCAAGAGTAGGAGATAAGATAGAGGTTTCCTTCTCGATAGAGGCAAAGGAAGTAAACGGTACATGGTATAATGAAGTTAAGGCATATTGTATAGAACGCATAAGGTCTTAATTTAAATGGATACAATTAATTAAACAACGAATGATATGAATAAAACTCACGGTTCTTTA
>ERZ1108168.1117-NODE-1117-length-12801-cov-6.695669_pt1 | contig 12801 bp, 12 predicted proteins | sample MGYA00403704_ERZ1108168 | MGnify/ENA primary metagenome ERZ1108168 (study PRJEB35170, sample SAMEA104062421) | human gut metagenome | biome: human gut; feature: human-associated habitat; material: faeces | place: Denmark | collected 2012-06-12 ...
TAATGATTTCGGTATTTAGTTCTGCAGCCAGTGCGGTAGCAAATGGAGTCTTTCCTGAAGCGGTAGGACCAAGAATGGTAATTAATTCATAGTCTGGCATAGTTATATTTTTTATAAAATAGACATGTACAAAGATAAGAAAAAGTAATAACTAATCAATTGGAAGGCTGATTAATCGTTTTCGTAAAACGACAGATTTTGCCGTTCTTACTAACTCCTTCGATAACAATATCCTGAGGAACTGTACTGTCTGGCATATAATATTCAATGGTAGCTGTTCCATCAGCATTCAATTGTAGTCCCGGATTCCAGTAGATTGTGGTACGTAGATCGGTTGTAGTGTTCTCTTTCTTCTGTGGGGTGTCATAAGTGGGATGATAAAACTCTACGGACTGGCTATAACCCAATGGAGTGTATGTGATGATACCACGTGCGGGAGGAGGCGGAATCTTTCCAGGATCCTTCATCGTAATGACAATAGCCCCTCCCGCTCCTTGAGAACCGAAATAGCTTGCTCCTGCGTCTCTGATAAGATTCAGCTCCTCTATATCATCAATTTGTATCGCTTCAAGTCTATTATAATCCGATTCAATCAAATCGTCAATAACAAAAAGGGCTGCTTGTGAGTTGTTGCGCAGGTATATTTGACCGTTATTTTGGCTTACTCCCGGTAGTTCAGTTATGGCGGTTAGTAAAGGTAGCCCTCCTTTTTGTGCCAATCGTTCACCTTTGAGTGTGTAATCGGAAATGCCTGAATACAAATTTTGTTGAGTTGATAGATTGCGGTTGGCCGTCACAACAACTTCTTTAAGGTTATATACTCGCATGCCTCCTTCCATATAGTATTTCTCACGGGTATTTATCAGATAGTCATCCATAGATAGATTAGAAGTTTGAGGATAAGGGTGCAGGTTATAAGTTTTAGGCAGTGGTGGGTTATCTACTAATATATCCACTCCGGCGAATCCTCTTTTGGTACGTGCCTGTATGATGAAGGTGGTGCTGTCTCTAAAAGAAGTGTTAACAATGAACTCTCCTTTTTCATTGGTTAGTGTTGTCTTTATAATTTTATTTTGAGGTGCAAGTACATAGATCGGTCCTTTCTTGATATTTTTTCCGAAAAGTCCTTTTATTCGTCCACTGATGGTTTGGCCTGCTTCTATATAATTGTCTATGTGTATAATTGGTTTACGAAATACATTTTCTATCTGATGCCTGCGCCAGCCATGTGTTAACATTATGAGATCCAGATATCGTTGAGTCTTTGCATCTTGTTTCAGGAAATAGTAGCCGGGGTTTTCAATATGCCCTTTCAGGTCGGAAGTCAACAATAAGTTTGATAATATATTGTCAGCCAGTGAGTCTGTTTGTATGTCTTTGTGATTGGTAATGCTGATAGAGAAATTCCCGTTTAGTGGGGCGCCTGCGAAATCTGTAGCCTTTACCAGTAAGGATACTTTCTCTCTTTTGTTATAGACTTCTTTGTTCGTTTTTATTTTCCAGTCGGGTGTCTGCCTGTCTGTAATGAATATCAGGCGTTCACTGATGGCTCTACCCGAGCCATCTACAACCAGACAATGGGTGACTCCTTCTGTTAGCAGACCGTTCTTTATCATACCATAGGGCTTTTCCGTATTAATGGATTGAAATATTACCGGTTTTCCTCGGGTATGTGCCAATAAATATAATTCCTTGGGCCATGCAGCCTGTTCTGACTTTTGAACTTCAAACAGTATGTTTTGCTTATGGTGAACTATCGCGAGGGTGATAGCGTCTGTTTTGACAGCAGGAAGATCAAAACGTTTTGTGATACTGTCAGAAGAGGTAATAAGGGCATGATAAGATTCTCCGGCTATCGGACTCATAGAAAATACGCCCATACCATTGTGTTCTGAGCGTATGATTTCAAGAGTATCTCCCTGGCTATTCATCAGATATCCATTAATTTCTCTGGATAGTCCGTCGGTACCCTGGGCTTTGAAAGCAATATTTTGTCGAAGAACAGTTGATAGCGCACCTCCTTCCGGGAAAAAAGTAACATCAAAGTCTTTTGAGAAAACCGGTAGATGAAAGGTTTTCTCAAAAACATACTGAGGATCATCAAATGTAACTTCAATTCTTCTTTGTCCTTCTTCTTTTATTCCGTTGAGTGGGATATAAATTTGTCCATATTCATTCGTCTTTTTCTTTCCCCGTTTTTCTGCTTTTCCATCTTCAAAGTATTGAAACCTTACCTGTATATTATTATAAGGTTTGTTATTGTTATCTGCAAATCGGATTTTGGCCAGATAATTGTTTTTAGTGTCCGGTTGATATTCAATTGTAGAGAGGATAGTGACATCAATAGAGTTACCTATTTGGAGATTACGGGAATAAAAAAATACCGGATCTTCATTCTGCATCCAGTTAGTGTATCCTCTGATGTAATAATCTCCAGCAGGAAGCGTACTTGGTAAGGTGAAGGCATTTTGAAATCCCAGAGAATCCCGTCTGATTTTCTTTCGTAATATGATGGAGTCAGTGCGATTAATTAATTCTGTGATGATAAAGTTACTTTTAGGATTCTCCAGGTGGCTGGTTGCATTTACTAAATAACCTTTGTACCAAATGTTATCTCCGGCTCCATAGTATGGCTTATCTAAATGCAGATATAATTTTTCCTGATGGGTGCCTTGTAACTGATGAAAGTAAGAAACAACACTATCCAGCTTATTTTGTGCTGAAAGCATCTGGAGAGGAGTAAATAATACCTCCCATAAAAAGATTGTAACAGTATATTTGTGTACTATAGGAAGTATTAGACTTTTCATGATAGTTTCTTGTTTTACTTTGTGTGATCTTTAATGGTGTCCTCGCCAGATGGAGTCTACTTTTTTGCGGATAGTAAACAGGTTAAAAGCAGAGACAATAACAAATAAAAGTATCCCGATGGTAATAGCCGGCCAGAGTGAACCAATATCCAGTTGTGGGAAGAGTAAGCTAAGTGCAGCTATATAAGAATGACGTAACCAAGCTACAAGGCTGATCGATACAGCAAGTACTACTGTATTCAATCCTAAAGTAAGTACTTGATAAGGACGTGCAACCCGTGCAGGACTGTATCCTATCAGTAACAGATTTTCCAGTTTGGTAGTATTCTTTTGCAACAGAAGAAAGATGCTTAACATCAATATATAGAAAGAAAGTACACTGATAAAGAGCCCCACACCCAATACAATGCCAACAATGAGGCGGAGAAAATAGGTTGTTTTCCCTGCATCAAGTTTGCCATCTTCAGTTTCGTATCCTTTTTGCTGGAAATATTTGGCAATGGAGGCATCCGCAGGATTTCCTACTTCGATGATGAGGCGTGACGGCTGTGCTTCTGCTTCCGGAGCGAAATTTTTATTCGCCCATACCATAAAAGATTCCGGTACCAATATCGTATTCAGTCGGTTGGAGAAACCTACAATGTTTCCTTTGTACTGTTCTACACGTCCGTTTCCACGCATCATGATGTCCATTTGTACAAGGCTCATTACGCCCTCGGAGAGCTTGGGCAGACTACGGCTTTGAGCAAATCCGAAGTTGTACAGATTCAGATAATTGCGTGGAATGATAATGGGGATGGTATGTGTCTCTTCGTCAAAATGCCATTTGTCGAGTTTTACATCTACGTATTCATCGGGCACTGCTTCAAAGAACATATCTGTAGAAAGCCGGATACCGGCTTCTTGCATCCCCAAACCAGCTGACACTTTAAATTGTGAAGGAGTAAATGCACCTACACTTTTAGTAAAAGGCTGTTTCTTCAGATTCTCTATCTCTTGTGGAGAGAAAGTATTGCTTTTTCCGGCAAAAGCCCCAAGGGTACTTATCTTTTTGGTAGCAATGATATAGTCTTTCTTCATGAAACTATCTCCCTCTGTAAACATAGGGATAATATCTTTATAAAACTGTACGCTGAGCAATACAATAACCATACCAAACAGATTGGCAAGAAAGAAACCGGCAAGCTGGCCGATACTGATATGTTGACGAAGAAGTTTCCAGATAAGTTTCATAATCGTATGATCTGTTACAAGCGTAATACTTGGTTATAAGGCAATTCAATCTGTTTTCCGATGGAAGTAACAATAACTCCCGCACCTTGTTTTCCGGCTTCTTCCGTTAGCAGGCTACTCATAATTTGTCCATTATAATCGTCCAGATGGCTGATAGGTTCGTCCAAAAAGATGAAGTCAAAAGGCTGGCATAGTGCACGGATAAAAGCAACACGTTGCTGTTGGCCAAAAGATAATTTTCCTGCCTTTATATTAGCTTTGTCGGCAATACCCATTGCATCAAAAAGAGCAAGAATCTCTTTTTTCTTTTTGTATCCGGTCAGATTATTTTTTAATTGAATATTCTCGAATGCTGTGAGTTCGGAGAAGATGCGTAAATCTTGAAAAAGCATACTCAGTGAATGCTTGCGTAGGTTGACCCACTGCTCTACTGTGTATGCCTTGATATTAGTCTCGTCGAAATTTATAATACCTTGATAATCGCTTCGATAGCCATATATATAACTACATAATGATGATTTTCCGGTACCGGAGGCTGCTTCAATCAGGTACATTTCTCCTTTACGGAATATAATGTTCTTATGCCAGATATCTGATGTGATAGAATTACGGTCAGCAAACACTTGGGGAAGTGTTTGCTGCAGATGAATTGTTTCCATGTTCAGAAAATTACATGCCGGCAAACTTCTTGGCGAAGTTTACAATCTGTTTCAGCGAGTTGGTGTCTTTGTCTTTCAAAACGAGGTCTATTTCACTGACACCGTCGCTTACGTTGCTTATTTCCAGATAACTAATTTGTGATGCCAGGTTATAGTACATTTGGTATTCTTCACCTCCGAAGCCTACCATCATTTTTACAATCGGGAGTTCGAGGATAGCATCCATGTTAACAACAAAGAAGAAGTTCTTTCCTTTCATATCCGAAGCATAGGCAACGTCTTTTATAGATTTATCAGTTGCTTTGTCAATGTTTTTATAAAGTAATTCATCATTTGTAGCATACATTTGCTTGTCTTTAAGCCCAAAGAAGATATTCATAGCTCTTGACTTGTACACATATTCATTTTCACCCAATTGAACGATATCTTCGCCTTTTTTCAGATTCAGTGCTTTTTTATTATCATAAAGAGCTTTTAGTGCATTTCCGTTTTTTACATCTGCATAAGCTACGAAAGCAGGATCTTTGCCCATAGTTACATTGATCAGTCCGGCAGATATATCACCGTTGAATGAAGCGAACAGGGCTTTCACTTCTTCTGCTTTGGAAATAGATACTGTGTTACGGAATTCTTCATTTTCCTGTAACAGGTTGTACAACTCTTCTCCATTGGCTCCTACGCTCATAAATGCGATGGTTGATGCAGGGAAATATTTAAGGAAAGTATTATTCAGTTTGATAGTTGCCTTCTCCTGTTTTTTCAACATGGCTTTTGCCTCTTCATTCTCTGTATAGTATTCAAAAAGTAGAGCAATCTTTCCTTTCTCAAAGCTAAGACTACCCAGAGCCATTATATCTTTGGGATCTATTTTTATACCGGTTAAACCCAGATTCAGTTGGCGTGCGTATTCTTTAGGAAGTGCTGCTAAAGATGCAAAGAAATTAATATCACCTTTCTGTTTTTGCATTTTTTGAAAACCAGCATTGTTAGCGATACTTTTTTCAGTGGTTTGTTTCATTAGCTCGCTGATCATCTTCTGAGCATTTTCCATTTGTGATGTACTGCCCGTCTGTACCAGCATAGCTGTTGTTTCATTAAAAGCAAAGATGTCACGTTGTCCCATTCGTGTATAACTATAACCATCTGTTGCTTCTATGGGTTGGCAGATTTGCTCTTTCACCATTATGTCCAGTGAAGTATGCAGTTTATCCTGATCCAGCACTTTGGCTACCAGGGCTGTATATGGAAAACTGGTTGCAGTGAATGCATAAACAGGCGCATCCACATCTATTCCTGATTCTTTAGGGTTATTCAAGACTTTTTCTAACTGTTGGAAAGTTGCCGCAGTAGTTCCACTTTTCAGCGCCTCTATCATCTTTTGTTTGGCTACTTCATTCTCTTTGTCTTTCAGTCCGGATTTATCAGCCAGTGATTTCAAATGGATAGATGCTACAGCCGAAGCGTCAGCAGGTATAACATTTGTGTATTCCGATTTCTTTGAACAAGCTGCCATGAATACCATCAGTACTACCAGCACTGAAAGTCGGGAAATCATTCTTTTTGCCATAACTATTTGTTTTTTAATTGATGTATTTTTTAGTGATAAGTGATAAGTGAGTAGTGAATAGTGAGTAGTGATAAGTGATTAGTACCATTCGGTATGATAGCGCAGCCCGCTAATCACTAATCACTGCTCACTACTCACTATTCACTACCATTGTTGCTACCAGTGCTGCCGTTTCCGTTCGCAACCGGGATTTACCTAAGCTTATGGGCTGAAAGCCTTTCTCTATTGCTTTGGTTACTTCCTCTTCGCTGAAATCTCCTTCCGGTCCGATAAGTACCAATGCATCTTCTCCTGGTTTCAGAATATTTTTAAGCAGTGGCTTTTCACCTTTATAACAGTGCGCGATGAATTTTTGACCGGTAAACTCCTGGGTGATGAATTTATCAAAATCTGTCATTTCATTGAGCTTCGGCAAGCGTGCTTTGAGTGATTGCTTGATGGCAGATACTACTATCTTTTCAATGCGTTCCATCTTAATGACTTTTCGTTCCGAAAAGCGGCAATTAAGAAAGGTCAATTCATCAAACCCTATTTCGGTCGCTTTTTCGGCAAACCATTCATTACGATCCATATTTTTTGTTGGGGCCATGGCTATGTGCAAATGTCCTGACCATAAAGGTTCTTGTGGGATTGTTTCGAGTATCTTTACCAAACAACGTTTGTTGGTTGCGGCAGTTATTTCCGCACGGTAAAAATTTCCATTACCATCCGTCAGGGTGATTTCATCTCCAATGTTGAGTCGTAAAACACGGATACAATGTTGTGCTTCTTCTTCCGGAAGTTCAAGGTTCTTCTGTATATCGGGAGTATAGAATACGTGCATATTTAAATTTATTTTCTTCTGTTTATTTCATCACGTAACCGGGCTGCCAGTTCATAGTTCTCTTCTTTGATGGCTTGCTCCAACGCTTGTTCAAGTGAATTCACATTGTCGGAATCATTTGTCTCCTCTTCCTGTTGCTCTGTATCCGGCTGATCAGAATCATCCAGGCGGATATATTCTCTTTCAAGAATAGACTCATAAATAAAAATAGGGCAATCAGAACGTACAGCCAGAGCAATGGCGTCCGAGGTTCGTGAATCGATACGAATAATTTCTTCGTCTTTCTGTAGGTAGATATATGAGTAAAAAACGCCTTCTTTTGCCTTATAGATAAGCACCCTGAGCATTTTGCTGCCCAGAACGTTCAGGCATGTATAGAATAAATCGTGCGTCAGGGGACGTGGTGCTTTTACTCCTTTCAGGCAGATGGCAGTGGCTTGCGCTTCGGCCGGACCTATAATGATAGGCAGTTGCCGTTCGCCTCCCACTTCCCCCAATACCAGAGCGTAGGCACCTACCTGCGCCTGACTATTGGAGATATTTAATACTTGCAATTCTATCTTTTTATCCATTGTCACTTTTTACTTAATTCCTCTGGCTGGTGTTTGTATTTGAATACCAGAGCAAACAATATTCCGATAACTAATGCATAACCTGCGAAGATGAACCAGATGTCGGGCCATTCACGGCTTACCAACATACCGTCGGCATATACCGAGAAGGCATCCACCACAGCACCACTGGCATATCCTCCGATGATCGCTCCCAATCCGTTGGTCATCATAAAGAATAATCCCTGTGCGCTGGCTCTGATAGCAGGCTTAGCTTCTAATTCAACAAACAAAGAGCCCGAAATGTTGAAGAAATCGAATGCCATTCCGTAGACAATCATCGAAAGTATCAGCATCCATAACCCCGAACCCGGATCGCCCAGACCGAAAAGCCCGAAACGGAATACCCAGGCAAACATACTGATAAGCATTACGCGCTTGATGCCGAAATGTCTGAGGAAAAATGGTATGGCAAGAATAAACAGGGTTTCACTCATTTGTGAAATAGAAAGCAGGATAACAGAGTGTTTTACACCGAACGAATCAGCGAATTCCGGTATCGAAGCAAAACTACCTAAGAAGAGATCTCCGTAACTGTTTGTAATTTGTAATGCAGCTCCTAATAACATAGAGAAGAGGAAGAAGATAACCATCTTCTTGCGTTTGAATAATACCAGAGCATCGAGTCCGAAAGCAGAAAGCAGGCTTTTGTTTTCACTTTTGGCAGGCGGACAAGCGGGCAGAGTAAATGAATATAAGCCTAAAATAAGTGCTGCTGCACCACCCACATAGAGTTGTGCACAAGAGGATTTGAATCCGGTGAGATCTACTGCCCACATGGCACAGATAAAACCGATGGTTCCCCATACACGGATAGGCGGGAAGTCTTTGACAATGTCACATTTATATTGTTCGAGAGAGTTGTAAGATACCGTATTAGCTAATGAGAGCGTAGGCATATATACCAACAGATTGAGCAACATAGCCCAATACATATGGTTATAATCAGTGGCTGTGGAGGCATAGAAAAGGCTGGCAGCTCCCAGAATATGTAGTATCCCATATAATCGTTCAGCATTTACCCATTTGTCGGCTATAATACCAGTCAGCCCTGGCATAATGAGAGAGGCTATACCCATTGTGGCAAAGATTGCACCTATTTGCCCTCCTTCAAAATGTAAGACACCACCCATGTAGCCGCCCAATGAAATTAACCACGATCCCCACACGAAGAACTGCAGGAAGTTCATAATAATTAGTCGATACTTGATACTCATATTATTTTTATTTAGTTACGAGTTACAAGCTACAAGTTATTACGAATTGTAACTTGTTGCTATTTTATAATAGCTGCAAATATAATGTTTTTCGCCGATTGTGTACCAAAAGAGTGGAGAAAAGAGCCCCTTGTATAGGGAAATTTGAGAAGAAAAAGAAGTCTGATTATAATTAGATATGCAATTTGATTTTTTTAGTTGTTTGATTCTCTGTGTTTAATTGTTATAGTTTCATACTCTAAAGATATGCTTTTCTAAAATATTTAGAAATTACTAATTAATTCCCCGATAAGCTTCTGTTGTTCTTTTGTAAATGGTAGCAACTTGCGGAACTTTCTTGATCTTTGAGCATTTTTATATGCAGTCATTGTTGATATATTAAATTCTAATTTCTTATTATGGCTTTTATCATATAATACAAAGTAGTAATAAATAGCGAAGTATTTGTCGGATTGAATATTATATGTTACTTTATCATGTTTTGTCCATGCAAATAAAGAACTTAACCGCTTGTCTGCCAAATCAAATTTATAGGTGTTTTGAATTCCTTTGCCTTTTTCTCCTTGATATACTTCAAAAAAAGAATCTCCTTCTTTGATAATGAGAAAAAGGGACTGGCCGATAAAATAACCGCCATAAACGTAACCGGTTAAAGTCTTTTCCAAATTATTATCGGTGATAATTTCTTTAATAATTCTTCTACCAGCATTATATTCATCATAAATATTAATAGTCTGGGCATTAGCTAACCCAAACGACCAGATTGAAACTACTAAATATATCAATAAAGTGTTTAAAAGTAACTTCATATGGTGATTTTATTTAAACCCCGTTATGCTTGCCTCAATGCAAATAGACTCTTACTCTGATTATTTATTTGAATATTCTACATCCTCAAAATGAGTAGGAATATTTATTAATTTGCTAAAATCAACCTTCCACATATCCAATTCGTAAAGTTTGTCATCTTCATCTAAATATAATGAAGCTACGACCAATACTCCATCGGTATCCCTAAATTGGCATTCACTAACTTGCGAACCAAAATGTCGTACTTTATTGAGTGTATCACAAGGAAATAAAGCCAAACTTCCCATTCCTCCGTCTTCTAAAGAGGCCACTAATAAACCATTCTTCCAATCGGGAGAAATAACTTTAATTGATCGATGTACTAGTTCTTCTAAAAGAATTTCTTCTTCTATATTTAATTTTCTGATATTATTTAGCTTCATGTATTGTGTTTATAATAGTTATGTTGTATCCCTTTTTCTACTTGTATTAGGATGAATACTACTTTTGATTTTTACATATTTCTATTAATTTATCACAAATGTTTTGTAACTCTTCAAAATGTCTTTGATTGTATTGGTCGTAACTTAAACCCATATAATCAACAAACATTTTTTCCAGATGATTTATTAGCTTCTGACGGTCTTGAGCATAATGGATAATCATAGGGATATATTCCTTATATTCATCCATAGCCATTTCTTCTCCAACTCCAATAGGGTCCCACTTTGTTAAAATATCATTTATTATGTTTGTAAGTTCATTCATAATATATGTACTTTATTATATCTTAAATAATGTGAATTGTCAAAATGCAGATGTTCGTTTTTCATCATTCAATTTAGATTATAATGGACTAACTATTGTAATGTAATTAATTAAAATGGAATAAAAGCTCCTTTACCTAGACTTTTTCTCTGTATTTGATTTTGTTTAACTTTTATATCATTAACCATCTTTTTATAATCTTCAGATTTTATCGTAGAATAGCCGATCTTTGTAAGATATTTGAAAGTGGAGTCCATTACTTCAAATTCTCTCATAAGTTCCAGATAGCTAATAATATCTCTATACCCCTTCAGTCTTATATCGGTTATTTTACTGTCTAATCGGATAGTAACAGTGCGTATTTTGGTGTTTTGCGATTTAAATAACTTAGGGTAAAGGTTGGCAATTTCTTTGGAACTTTAGATATATTTTCCCCCTTTTTTATCTGATAAACATCCCTCATATTTATTCTTGAAATATATCTTTGTATTTTGATAAATAAAGGTATATTCTTACAGGTTGATCATTATCTGTGGGATTTAATTTATCTCTCCAGTTTTTTTTGAATTACAAAACAGTATTTCCTACGATAAATACTATTTGAGATAATCGATATAAATTACTACCCATCTGTTTTGGCGTTTTTCTAATCCATAAGTTATCTTTTTTATAGAACTATTTGTATTCTTTGCTTTGAAACAAACGACTGCATTATTTTCTGTTATAGTTTCTTCTATGTTATAGTCATAATATTTGAAATCGTTTGAGAATTTTTTATCCTTACCAAGATTGTATTGAAGCTTTATCATTTCTTTCCAATCTGCTTCAGGATTTTCTAACCCTAATTTTGAATATACCTGTATTACATCTATGTATTGTATTGCTTCTTCAAAAGCCAAACTTTGTTCTGCAGATACTAATTTCACCACCGTTACAAATGGGGTTTCTAAAATTGTGGATTTATTTTCGGTACAAGAAAACATTATCAACGCAGATACAATTATATAAGATTTTAAATGTCTATTTTTCATGATATGAGTACTTTGTTACATTTGCTTCTTCTCCTGTATATGTATTACTTATTCCATACCCATTTTTAATAATGTGTGCCGTGTTTGTTAATAGCAATCACAATCATTACCTTTGAACTCAATATTTCCAGTTTGGGTATGATATATTAAAGTCCAAAAAGGGGGATCGTAGAAAGCAGGAATAGGGTCTTTGTAAGAAAATTTTTTGGGGATTTTAGTTTCCAATATAATATCAGGGGGTATTTCGCCACCTAACCAGTAAAAAAATCGTTACACTCAAAAAAAAACTATAGATTTCTTTGCGGGTATATCCCAAAGGCTCAAACAAATAGAATAATTTGTACTATCTTCCATTTCAAAAATTACATGGAAATTTTTCGACTCTCTACTTTTCTCTACTCCACACCCTTCTTTTTCAAATATTACAGCATTTAAATTAGTAATAAAAGTACTGTCAATTTGCAATTCAGGTAATGCGAATGTATGAGTTTTTTGTGTCATATCGGGAGGGGTAAACCTTTCGTTTTTTTGTGCTTGAATTACGGTTACACCTCCAATGAGTAAAAATAACAAAATCTTTTTTTTAACGTTCATATTGACTCCTTATTGAATTAGGTCCAAATTTGATATATGATTTCTTGCCAGGTAGATAAATATTAAATACTGGCCTGCTTAATCCGCCTGCTTGCCGATGATTAGTTATTGAACGAGAAAAAGCAACATCTCCCCATGTACCTATTCCTGCTCCGGAATGAACAAAAGAACCAGATGGATATGCTGTATTGCCAGGATGACTATGATTCAATTCTCTAACTGTATATCCGGAGTATAGTTGTCCAGAATACAAATTGTTCATTCCGTCTTCTCTGTCTACTTTCAAGTCTATTGATCCTCTAAATTATACTTGTCACAAATAAACCTTGCCATATTATTCCAATACAAAATATATGTTCATAACAAAAATATAAAAAATATTTAAGAAACAATCATTATTGTATCATATATTTTGACTATAATTACTTTTTGTTTGCGCGGAAAATCCACTTTGATGTTTCTTAACCAATTGAGGCCGATAGATATGACTGTTAAAAGAAATTCGTTGTATAATGTATCACGTGTAGGTCTATTTTGAACTACATATCCACTTATGTAAGAAAAGTTATTCTTTTGGATTAATATCAGAAACTTGTTTGGACCAAAATTACTTGATATTTGATCGTTAGTTTTTTGTGTATGGTATATAAAAAAAGAAGGCTATCTATCCCAGACAGCCAATCTTTATTAACCTTAAAT
>ERZ1108168.1132-NODE-1132-length-12560-cov-6.477329_pt1 | contig 12560 bp, 12 predicted proteins | sample MGYA00403704_ERZ1108168 | MGnify/ENA primary metagenome ERZ1108168 (study PRJEB35170, sample SAMEA104062421) | human gut metagenome | biome: human gut; feature: human-associated habitat; material: faeces | place: Denmark | collected 2012-06-12 ...
TTTATTAAAGAAATATTCTGCGGAAACATTTGGTTTTAATAGAGTATACGAGGAATGGATCGTTTCTCTACGACAAACGCCCCGATCTCCGTAGAGAAACGAGGCGTTCATCGTAGAGTAACCAATCAAAGAGTCATAAGATATGACAGCAGGTATAAATACCCCAAATAGAGAGTGTTTATTTTGTAAGGAAAATACACTCCTATCAAAATAAACACTCCCTAATAACAATGATATTCTATCGCTTCGCGCTTAATCCGGCAATCTATTCACACCAACACCTTTAAAAGTCATTTCCACCGGTTTTATAAACCCATTCTCATCAAAATACATACGGTCTATACAAACCTCTCTATGATTCGGAGCTGCATCCCCCAACGGATGGCGATGATAAACAATATACCATTCATCTTTTCCGGGAATTTGAATTACCGAATGATGCCCTGCTCCTGTACCCACTTTTTCATCTTGCTGCAATATTTTTCCGATACGCTTGAAAGGACCAAATGGAGAATCTGCAATGGCATAGGCTACACTGTAATCTGAGCCACCCCAACTACCCTCCGACCACATAAAATAATATTTATTATCCCGTTTCAGCATAAAGGGTCCTTCCACATAATTCTCAGGAGTGACAGATTTATAATACGAACCATCATCAAAAGGAACAAGACTCAATAAGTCCGGACTCAACTTTACCATATTGCAATGGTGCCAACCACCATAATACATATAATAACTACCGTCGTCATCCTTAAATACAAACTGATCGATCGGCTGGGCACCATTCACAATTTTATCAATCAAAGGTTTGCCTAAGGCATCTTTAAAAGGACCGGCCGGATGATCGGCTATGGCTACGCCAATCCCTCCATACTGTTCGTCATTCTGTATATCATTGCCTCCGAAAAACAGATAATATTTACCATTCGCCTGAACAACCGAAGGCGCCCATAAAGCAAATTCCAACCATTTTATATTTTCAATAGACAATACTTTGGGATGTTTAGTCCAATGTACCATATCTTTGGATGAAAAAGCATCCATATAGGTCTGGATATTATAAACCTGATGGATGGCCCGCGTTTCCTTTTGCAAGCCGACAAAATCTACACTATCGGCTCCGGGAGGAAGATCGGACAAAGTAGGATATATCCAATACTCATTATCAAACACGACTCCTTCCGGATCAGCATACCATCCCTCAACAATAGGATTGCCGCTAAATTCTTCTTTATTACTACATGCCACTAATAATAGCATCACCCCCAATACTGTAACAACATTTTTCATATTTCCTTTTTTAATTAACAAGTAGCAAAAATAGCCCCTGACCGTTAACAATAATATTAATAATTCATTAACAGATCCCCCTCAGACCCAAACAAGGAGTACCTAAGCATTAACATTTTATTAATTCTCATAATCCCATGAAAGGTCATACAAAAATATAAATCTTTTTTTTGCAAATCTCATAAACCATATTACCTTTGCATAGAAACAACCGTGAGTATTATGCAAAAAACGATCCTTTTTCTACTCTTTATATTAAACCCGATACTATTTAAATCACAAAATATTTCATCCGGATTATATTTTGCTGCCCATAGTGCCATTAAAGAAGAGAGAACATCACTTATCCTGTCTCCTGAGTTTGATGCATCAAAAGGCTTCACATTAGACTTCGACATTAAGTTCAGATCAGAAGAACATAATTACGGGTATGTATTCAGAATCATAGTTGATAATGAAAAAAGTTTTGACTTAATAGCTAATATCACACCGGGGAAAAAAACACTGAATCTAATAGAAGGTGACAACATCTATCTGGCTTTCGACGAAGAACTACTAAAGCAATACACATGGAATAAATGGGTACATATCCGATGTTCAATCTATCCGGACAGTCTACGGCTTGTTTTCGATAATCAAATGTTGCAAGACTGGTATAAACCTATAAATATCAAAAACGTGAAATTCTATTTCGGATATTCCGACCATAATAAATTTCACTCTTCGGATGTCCCTCCGATGTCTATACGTAATATAAAAATTACAGACGGTAAAAATAAAACAATTGCATACTGGCCGCTGAAAGAACATCAGCCATATTCCTGTTCGGACAGTCTGCATCATATTCCGGCAACAGTAACCAACCCCACATGGGAGATAAACAAACATACCAAATGGGTAAAAGAAAAAACGTTGGAATTACCGATATATCCACAAATCTGTCACGCTCCTTCAAAAGGCAATATCTATTTTGCCAATAGTTCATCTGTTCTCGTTTATTCGACCACCGATGATACATTAGATACGATTTTTTCTGCCCACGGAGCTCCATATACGGAAATAAACAACCAACTCATTTATCATCCATATTATAATGAGTTATGGTCATATGATTTTGACACCCTAAAATGGATTTCTATTTTCAATTTCAAGGACAACACATGGACGAGGAATGACCGTGAAATAAAAAACCCGGAATATTCTCAACACAATGCTTTTGTATCTCCAAATGATTCGTGCTTATATATTTTTGGCGGATACGGTAATTATCAATATAAGAACCAGATACTTAAAAAAAGCCGGACGCAGGACAATTGGAAATCGGTAACGTACAGCGAAGAAATACCTCCACGTTATCTGAGCGGATCAGGTTACAAAAACAGAGACACGATACTGGTGTTCGGAGGATGTGGTAACCCACAGGGAAAACAAGAGTTAGGAATCATCAATTATTACGATCTCTATGCGATAGACATCAACACATTCAAAACAAAGAAATTGTGGACTATCCCCAACGATACAAAGAATTTCGTTATCGGTAATAATATCGTTGCAGATGAAAAAAATAATAAGCTGTACGCTTTATGTTTTCCGAATGACTGTTCAAACAGTTATATCCTGCTAAAGTCCTTCGATCTGGATAGTGGAAACAACTGTACGAACTATGCAGATACTATCCCTTTCACCTTTAACGATGTAAATTCATTCTGTACACTCTACTACGACTCTTTGCAGTCACAACTTTATGCGGTAACCAATTATAACCACAACAATAAATCAAATATTAACGTATACTCGTTGGCTTATCCGCCATTAAAAGTAGAAGATACCCTGCAAACGGCCACAGGGCGTAAAGCCATTCTGCAACGATCGTTTTTTTTTATTAGTGTCGGAGTCTGCATTATTGCAGGTATAGGCTGTATATACTTCTGTTATCGAAGAAGAAGAAGAAAAAGAAACTTTAATCCTAACTCTCCGGTCACTACAAATACGGACCGCCTCCACGAAACAACTTCGGAAGAAGAGAATTATAAACCTAAACTAACTGTTCACAGAAAGTCATCCATTCTTTTTCTGGATGGATTCCAGGTATGGGATAAGAATGGGATAGATATTACTAAATCATTCACTCCCATTTTGAAACAACTGCTGATTCTTATCATATTATACAGCGTAAATAACAAGAAAGGAATTTCGAATGTCACTCTGCGGGAACTGCTTTGGTTTGATAAAATGGATGAAAGCGCTCAAAATAACCGACGGGTAAATATCCGGAAATTGAAACTCTTACTGGAAAAGCTGGATGGTGCCGAACTTGTGAAAGAAAGTACCTATTGGTCTGTTAAGTTTACCCAAACTTATTGCGACTATATAGAAGTATGCAATTACATAGACAAAGTGAAAAATAACGAACCGATCACAGCAACAAATATCAATGATTTGCCTCTAAACCTACTATCCGGACAATTATTACCCTATGTTCAAACCGACTGGTTGGATTCTTTCAAGTCTAATTATGCCAATTCCGTATTAGATACGGCAATAAGCCTATCTAAACAGGAATATATAAAGGGAAACAACGAATTATTAATTCAGATAGCCAACAGCATGTTTGCACACGACAAAACAGATGAGTATGCATTAATTCTCAAATGCCAGGCACTGTATAAAAATGGCAGAACCAGCTTGGCTAAAACAACATTCGACACATTCTGCAATGAATATAAAGCAATGTTGAATACGGATTATACGAAGACATTCAATGAAGTAATCAATTGTCAATTGTAACCTCTAAACAAGATAGAAGTTTATAATAAAAATGTATGCTCCTGTTTCGCGAAACAAAAGCATACATTCTACTAATAGGATATTCAGATTCTCTGATAAAATTTCTGTTCCTTTAAAATGAGACTCTATCTCTAAGATTCTTTTTTATGGCAAGTGTTTTTGTAATGCCTCTACCATCAATGTAATATTACTCATAAACAATTTCACAGAGATAGCCAACAGAATAATTCCAAAGAATTTGCGGATGATATAGATACCACCTTTACCCAAAAAACGTTCTACACGTCCCGTCATACTCACCACAAAATAAACCCAAATCATATTCAGTACCAACGCAATGATTATATTAATACTGGCATATTCGGCACGCAACGACAAAAGGGTAGTGAAAGCTCCGGCACCTGCTAAAAGAGGAAAGACAAGCGGAACAAGAGTAGCCTCCTTAATAGGACCCTGATTCTTGAAAATTTCTACATCGAGAATCATCTCGAGAGACATCAGAAAAATAACAAAAGCACCGGCTACGGCAAACGACTCAATATCTACATGAAAGAGCTTTAACATCATATCACCGGCATAGAAAAAGCCTATCAACAAAGCAAACGAAATAACAGTAGCTTTCATCGCATTTACGTCTTTTCCTTTTTCTTTCAGATTGATAATGATAGGAATAGAACCAATAATATCAATTACAGCAAACAGTACGATAAACGCACTAATCATCTGTTGAAAATTAAATTCTGTAAACATCGCTCCTCCTTTTTTTCTGCAAAGATAATCTATTTTTATGCATTTTACAATATTTTTTTTCTTCAATCAGTACGTTCAATTAAGAAATAATAAAAAAAACAAAAAGAGAAGCGAAATGATCACAGCAAGCTCTGATTATAACTACATTTGTTTCAAATTAGAAGATTATACTTGTATGGAAACGATGTTTAACACTTTGTTGCAATTACCTTTATTTCAAGGACTTTGCCACGAGGATTTCACAAATATACTGGAGAAGGTAAAATTGCATTTCACCAGGCATAAAGCCGGAGAAGTGATTGTAAGAAGTGGAACTCCCTGCAATCAGTTGGTTTTCCTACTGAAAGGAGAACTCTCTTTGCAAACTACCTCAAAGGATGATTTATTCACTTTTATAGAGCACATGGAAGCACCTTATGTGATTGAACCTTATGCCCTGTTTGGTATGAACGTAAACTACGCTTCATCTTACATAGCTCATACGGAGTCACACACCATAAGCATCAGCAAAGCATTTGTTCTTTCCGGTCTGCTCAAATATGAAATATTCCGTCTCAACTACATGAATTTCATCAGCAACCGGGCTCAAAATCTCTATGGCCGTTTGTGGGATGAAGCATATACGGATATAGAAGATAAAATTATTCATTTCATACTGATTCATGCGGAAAGGATGCAGGGAGAGAAAATCATGAAGATTAAAATGGATGATTTTGCCCGCTGTGTAGATGATACACGATTAAATGTATCCAAAGTTCTGAATTCCTTGCAGGAACAGAAGCTATTGGAACTGCACAGAAAAGAAATAATCATTCCGGATGCTGCATTATTGGCGGAATGGAATGAAAAAAGAAAATAACGGCTAAAAAAATAGCCTCAACTTTTAAAGGTTGAGGCTATTAAAGATTTAACTAACTTCTCCAATTTTAAATAGGGACATTCGGGAAATACATAAAATCAGGGATATTATTAAAATCCTAAAGTTAAATCCAACTAATTCATAGCGAGTTAGTTGGATTTTTCTTATCTTTAGATATTTCCCCGAAAACCCAGTTTGACGACTAAATCGGTGGCAATCAATAAAAATCGTCAATGCTATCCGTCAGGAACTGGCTTCAAGACTGGAGATTGAATCTTTACAGGAAATTTTAACTGAATATTGGAAACCCTACCTGGAAATACATACGGCCAATGCTGTTTGTATAAATCTATCCGGTCCAATGGAATATCAGAAAACAAGAAGAAGATAGTTAAATAATTATCTTTTTTTGAGTTTTGCATTTTATTATATGTTCCACAATTTTTGTTTTTTCTGAATAAAACGGTAATATTGTAGTATTATTCATTTTATGATGATTTTAGCTATGTATAATACACTCTTTTTGTCAATGATTTATACAGGATTCAAACGTGTCGGGACCTGGTGGAATTATAAAAATGTGATTAGTCCTTTTTATCGATTGTATTATGTAGAAAAAGGAAAAGGGAAAGTATATATCAACAATCTTTTGTATGAATTGACTCCTGGTACTCTTTTCTTAATCCCTAAATTTACATTTCATAGTTATGAGTGCGACGATTTTATGGATCATTATTATATCTGTTTTTTTGATGATATGGCAGGAAGTGTCGGGATACCGAGCCCTATGCAGATGAACTTTAAAATAGTAGCTCATACGACGGATATTAATTTAATTAAACGTTATTTAAATATAAATCCATCAAAGTCGCTTGTTGTTTCAGATCCCCAGTATTATGATAATGATAAGACAATATATGAGTTTCATGAAAAAGATTCTTCTTATATGGCTCAATCAATAGAAAGTAACGGCATTCTATTGCAATTGTTCTCCCGCTTTGTAACAGTAAATAGTGTAAAGCAACCCACAACCAATAATTCATATGAAAAACTTGATGTAGTGGTTCAATATATAAACAAGCATTTAACCAAACGCATTGCTGTAACTGAGTTAGCCCAATTAGTATATCTCACCCCTAATCATTTTTCTAAGATTTTTAAGAAAGTGATGGGTATGTCTCCCTGTGAATTTATTCAAATGAAACGCATAGAGCGAGCACAAGCATTATTGTTGACATCTCGTATGAGCATTATGCAGATAGCAGAAAGTGTAGGTATTTATAATCCTGCTCAATTTACCCGTCTGTTTACCAAAATATCTCAATGCCCTCCTAAAGAGTATCGGGCAAAGCAATTAAATATATAAAGACATTACTGTCCACTAAAAATGTGTACGTTAGATAGTAAGTTCGCCAATTACCTCAAAGTATATATTCTATTTATACAATCTTTAGACAATCAAATAGTTGAAACTATATATTTATTTTTCTTCTTCAAAAACAGGAAAAAATGAATTGCAGATATATGACAAATTAATTCATTTGCTTATTTCTTAAGGATCATTATAGGCTATATCGACAGGAATCTGGGTAATATTCGGTCAGTATCTTTAAAATAGTCAAAAAAAACTCGATTTATGACATTTTTTTTATCTCCTTCATTTCTACCTTTGCATCATCTTAAACAAATAAATATCCTAAAAAACATGAAAAGACTATTTTTTACTTACATTTTTTTAATTACATTAGTATTGCAAAGCGTCTATGGGCAAAGGCTTATTCTTCCTGTTCCTTCTAACACTCCCAATAAGGCACAGCAAAAACAAATAGCACGTAAATATGGTATGTTTATTCATTTTGGCATCAACACTTTTCATGATGAAGAATGGACGGATGGCTCCAAACCGGTTTCCAGTTATTGCCCTACTAATGTTGATGCAGATCAATGGATAAAAACTGCCAAAGAAAGTGGTATGAAGTATGTTATTTTAGTAACTAAGCACCATGACGGATTCTGTCTTTGGGATAGTAAATATACGGAATATGATGTTGCAAATTCAGGTAATATTACCAATGTCGTGGAAGCCGTTGCTAAAGCTTGTAAAAAATATGATATAGGTCTTGGGCTATATTATTCATTATGGGATCGCAAAGTAAATGGTAATGTGAAAGATCAAAGTCAAGATATGGCTTACAATGAATATATGATTAAACAACTGAAAGAACTAATCAAGATTGTGAAGAAATACACACATATTGTGGAATTCTGGTTTGATGGTAGTTGGGTGAAGCAAAGTTATCGTTAGCCACTAACAGATATTTACCAAACTATTAAATCGAAAGAACCGGAATGTCAAATCGGTATTAATAATACCATTGGCCTGCCGGAAGATATAAGTAAAGCTGTACTTCCAAAAGATCAAAAAGCAGGTTATCCCATTCGTTATTTCCCAAGTGACTTTAGATTGTTCGATCCTCATTTACCCATTGATGATGATCCTAAGATATTTACTCACGATGGTAAAAACTACTATATGCCGTGGGAATCGACAGTGTGCATCAGCGAACGTTGGTTTTATCATACTAAAGACACAAAGTTTAAATCAATAGATGAATTAGAAAAAATATATAAACAATGTACAAAAAATAACAATATCTTAATACTAAACTGCCCTCCTAACAGAAAGGGAGAAATAAGGACAGAAGATATTGCCATACTAAAAGAATTACGTAAACGGTTGAATTTATAAGATAATACGGAAGATACTATGCTAAGAACTCAGTCGTGTATGTTGCTGTTAAGATGTTCTACCAGTAGCCTGCCAGAGAATCCGGTGTAAGCCTTCAATACCATAAGGGCGATCTTTACTGGAGGACTGAAACTGTTCCCAGCCAGTGCTGTGACAGACCGACCTCTTTGGCTATACTGTCGAATGGAAACACGGAATGAAGATTTCCAAGTTCACTCTCACCAAAACTCTTACGATATTTTTCCAGAATATCGAATTCTGTAAAGCCCAAAGTAGGGTGGATTTCTGAAATATTTTGTATCTTAGCCATATCTTAATTTGGATATTTCCCCCGTTTTGCCCGTCAAACCTTATTTGCGGGGGAATATCTAAAGATACAAAAAAGCCAACTAATTCGCAACACTTTGAATATGAATCAGTTGGCCAATTTTATATTATTTACTAAATGTCCCTAAATATATTGAATCCGTATCAAACGAAACAATCTATCATTCTTTTCCATAGTGTAACAAATAATAAATAGAATACTACCAATCATTATTTTCATTCCCTACCAGACCATTCTTTGCTGCTTCTTCTATTTTATCCATGATGACATTTGAATAAGCATGTGTCATAACAAGTGCCTTAGAAGAACTCTTTTTAGCCTTATATCCATCTTTCATTTGAAATGGAAAGCATTTTTCAATAGCCCACTTTTCTACAGATTTTGTAGCCTGGGTACCCCCAATTGCTCCCATTATACCGCCACCTACATATTTATTAACATCGTAGTTTTGAACAGTATAAGTAACACGAATTTTACCCTCTTTAATATCTACTCTGATAATAGGATATATGCTGATAACATAAGAATTCATACCTCCTGCATGAGACGCAATTCCTCCTATAAACCCTTTGGCAATTATCACACCAGCCTCTTTATCATTAAGTTGAATAACAGCATCAGCATCGTTGAATGTAGCAGTGAACCAATAATTAAGGGCAACATAAAGTTGTTCTTTTGTTTGTTCTCCACAATCTATAACTTGAACATAAGTCAATGAATTGTTTTTGTCTAATGAAACTTTTGTTCCTAAGTTTTCAGCGGCTTCAGTCCATTTATCTCCAAAATTCTCAACCGCATACTTCTCAAGTTCTTCAGCACGCATAATTTGAGCACTTATACATACTGTCATAACGCATGCCAGTGCACTAATAAAAAATCTTTTCATAATTGTTAAACATGCATCGCTGGCTCGTCAATGCTCTTAATTAATAAAGGAATATTATTAACACATAAAGAAAGCGTGAACCAATAGTTCAATATTCCAATAATAAAAGTTCTCAACTACCTTAAAACGGAAAAATAGAAAAAGTCAACTCACACTTATTATCGTATATGCTACAAATCATTATAACGCTAATAACGAGTTTTTTTCATCTCTACCACCTTAGATAATATATTAAGTTTATCATTTTAAAAAGAACTAAACGCATCCTATATATGTTCGTTGTTTTATACAACAATGCAAATATAAACATTTTTTAATAAAGACTCAAAATTTACAAATTATTTGTTTAAAAAGATGTATCCAACCACTACCAACTTTCCCTATTTAGAAACACATTTCCCATTCTATAACATTGATAATCAAGAAACAAGAAAGTACGTACTTTCTTATAAAAAAATACGTATTTGACACACTGTTAATTAGAATTTTAAGTGTGTGTTAAAATACTAATCTTATAATCATAAAAACACATAAGGAACTTTCATTAAATTAAGTATATTCTTTTCTTATACAATAATGAAGGGGTCCGAAAAAGGGTACCCTCCTGTTTTTTTTGTAAAAGTCCGAACTTTCTCAAGCTCGGACTTTTGCACAATAAAAAAGAGGGGATCCTTTCGGACACCCTCATTTGAATAAACTCTAAAAGGAACTACTAATCACTCCCACTCTATAGTTGCCGGTGGCTTGGAACTGATATCATAAGTTACGCGATTCACACCCTTCACCTTATTAATTATATCATTAGAAACTTTTCCTAAGAACTCATAAGGCAAATGTGCCCAATCAGCTGTCATTGCATCGGTAGATGTCACAGCACGCAGTGCAACAGCTCTTTCATAAGTACGTTCATCTCCCATTACACCTACAGACTGAACCGGAAGCAAGATAACACCTGCCTGCCATACCTGGTCATACAATCCCCAATCTCTCAATCCTTGAATAAAGATATCATCGGCATCCTGCAAAATAGATACTTTTTCCGGAGTTATATCACCTAAAATACGCACAGCTAATCCAGGTCCGGGAAATGGATGACGCGTAATCAAATGTTCAGGCATACCCAATTCGCGACCTACACGGCGAACTTCATCCTTAAACAAAAGACGAAGCGGTTCACAGAGTTTCAAGTGCATTTTTTCAGGCAATCCACCTACATTGTGATGACTCTTGATGACTGTACCCGTGATAGACAATGATTCGATGCAGTCCGGATAGATTGTACCCTGTGCCAGCCATTTCACATCTTTAATCTTATGTGCTTCTTCATCAAATACATCGATAAAGCCTTTACCTATGATCTTCCGTTTACGCTCTGGTTCAGTTACGCCCTCCAGCTCTGCAAAGAACTTAGCACTGGCGTCCACACCAATCACATTGAGACCAAGGCATTCATAATCATGCATTACGTTTTTAAATTCATTCTTACGAAGCATACCGTGATCAACAAAGATACAAGTAAGATTCTTACCAATAGCTCTATTCAATAATACGGCAGCCACTGATGAATCAACGCCGCCACTTAAACCAAGCACTACCTTATCATCACCCAACTGAGCTTTCAGTTCGGCTACTGTACTTTCAATAAACGAAGCCGGAGACCAATCTTGCTTACAACCACAAACATCTACCACAAAGTTCTTCAACATCTGTGTTCCGTCTTCACTATGAAACACTTCCGGATGAAATTGTACACCCCATACCTGTTCTCCCTCAATCTGATAAGCAGCTATTTCTACTTTATCAGTAGAAGCTATTTTCCTGAAGTTGGAAGGAATAGCTGTAATGGTATCTCCGTGGCTCATCCACACCTGGGTACCTTCTTTCACCCCTTTGAACAACACGTTGTCCTTACAGAAAGAAGCTAAGTGGGCACGACCGTACTCACGCGTACCTGCCGGTTCCACTTTTCCGCCATTCGTATAAGCCATGAACTGTGCACCATAGCAAATGCCCAAAATAGGATATTTACCCCGTATCTCGCTCAAGTCTACCTTGAATGCGCTTTCATCATATACTGAGAAAGGGCTTCCGGAAAGGATAACACCTTTTACACTTTCATCTCCTTTGGGGAACTTGTTATAAGGAACAATTTCACAATACGTATCCAGCTCGCGTACACGACGTCCAATAAGCTGCGTAGTCTGCGATCCGAAATCAAGGATTATTATTTTTTCCTGCATATCAATGGTTGGATTTTGAATAAATGATCTGCAAAAGTATAAAAAACTATGCAATCTACTTGAACAATAGTCTATTTATTTTCCTTTTTGCTCCTTTAGCAAGTCACGTATTTCAGTCAGTAACACCTCTTCTTTAGTAGGAGCCGGTGGTGCGGGGGGCGTTGCAGGAGCAGCAGCTTCTTTCTTTGTGGTCAGTTTGGTCAACAATCGTATAAATAAGAATATAGAAAGGGCAATTATCAGAAAATCAAAAGTAGCCTGCAAGAAGTTTCCATAATTCAACGTCACAGCAGCAATTTCTTTTCCATCTATCACCTCAGCAGGCTTCATCACCCACTTCAAATCCGTAAAGTTCACTCCACCTACCAGCAATCCGAGAGGAGGCATTATGACATCAGCCACCACTGATGACACTATTTTACCAAACGCTCCACCGATGATAACACCGACGGCCATATCAATCACATTTCCCTTCATGGCGAAAGCCTTAAAGTCCTGTAAAAATGTACTCTTTCCCATCTTTTTTTATATTTAATATTAATTTCATGTGCGAATATAAAAACATTTTCTTACTTTTGCACCGCATTTAGAAAAGAAATGCAAGTTCAGAAATATATTTGAACAAATATTATAAAACCCTTAAAAGTTTAAACAAAATGATTAAAGTA
>ERZ1108168.1142-NODE-1142-length-12396-cov-2.825379_pt1 | contig 12396 bp, 9 predicted proteins | sample MGYA00403704_ERZ1108168 | MGnify/ENA primary metagenome ERZ1108168 (study PRJEB35170, sample SAMEA104062421) | human gut metagenome | biome: human gut; feature: human-associated habitat; material: faeces | place: Denmark | collected 2012-06-12 ...
CTAAGTATCTTGATTTCGCACAGAAAGTGACAGATGTTTATCTCGAACGTCTGCCCAGCATCAACCTTTCCACCGCCGCGGGCATCGTACTGTTTCAGGCGCTTGTTTCCGCCGGGCTGGTTGGGGAGTAGGAGTAAGAGATATCTGGGGAGGGAGGGGAAAACGCTCTGAGAAAAGGGCTCCCCTCCCTCCCCAGCCGTCCGCACGGCCCGCACCTCCCTCTCCCTTATAAGAGGTTCGCATGGGCCCGCGAAAAAACGCACTGGTGAAAAATCCGGGCGACGGCTCGCGCCCCGGGGGATCGGTTATTGAAAAACAGCCAGCATTTTTCAAGAAACCCACTCCGTGCTCCCTGAAAAAGGACATGACGGTTCCATACGATTCAACAGTTTTTTGACACGTCAGCCCGAAACCTCACGAACAAGCGGATAACAGGTCCGGTATCCGAGAGGATCGGCCCGCCCCGCTGCGGAAAAACACGTCAGCCGACACGGCCCCACACCACGCCGCCCCCATCGCTCGAAAACAGAGGGGAGGATGAGGATGTTTTTGAGAATATGGGAGGCATAACGCCTCCTCACTTCCTATGGAAACACTTCCCTGATTGCGAGCCTCCCTTCTCTCATCGTCTTGTGCCGGACGGCATGGGGCGTATGCTTCCATCAGACCCCCAACCCCCATGCCCATATGAAACTGAACACCGAACGCATCCACACCATCTGGCACCTGACCTGGCCGCAGTGCATCATGTTGCTCTGTCAATTCGTCATCGGCATCACCGACGTGTGGGCGGGCGGGCGCATCGGCTCGGAAGTGCAGGCATCCATCGGCCTGATCACCCAGTGCCATATGATGTTCATGGCTCTGGCGATGGCCGCCGTGAGCGGCGCGGTGGCCTCCATCAGCCAGTCCCTCGGGGCGTGCAAATTCGTCCGGGCGAGAAGGTATGTGGGGCTCGTGACCATCGGCTGTATCGCCATCGGATCGGCCATTGCGGTGGCGGCCTCGGTGTGGCGGGAACCGCTCCTGCGCCTCATCCAGACGCCCGAGAGCATCATGCCCGTGGCGATCATGTTCCTGACGGCGACGATCTGGGGCATCCCCGGCCAATACACCCTCACCATCGGCGCGGCCGTGTTCCGTTCCGCCAAGATGGTGCTCATCCCGCTGTACGTAACCGGCACGGCCTGCCTGCTCAACGTATTCGGCGATCTGGCCTTCGGGCTCGGCTGGTGGGGCTTCCCCGCCTACGGCGCAACGGGGATCGCCTACTCCACGCTCGTCTCGGTCACCGTCGGGGCCGCGCTCATGCTGTTCCTGCTGATGCGGCACGAGCTGTTCACACGCGACAGCTTCCCCGGCTGGCGCTGGATCAAGGCGGGGGCCCCGTATCTCCTCAAGGTTGCCGGGCCCGCGTTCGGCACGTCCTTCTTATGGCAAACCGGCTATATGGTCCTGTACGTCATCACGGCCTCCCTGCCCTTCGGCAGGGTCAACGCCCTTGCGGGGCTGACCACGGGGCTGCGGGTGGAATCCATTTTGTTTTTGCCCGCCGTTGCGTTCAGCATGACCGCTTCGGTGCTCGTGGGCCACGCGCTCGGCGAGGGCAACCACCGCGAGGCCAAACGCACGCTGCTCGCCACGCTCGGCATCGCCTGCGCGGGGATGTGCTGCGTGGGGGCCGCCATATGGCCCTGGCGCATGGAGCTCGCGGGCTTGATCGCCCCTGATCCCGCCGTGCAGGTCGAAACCGTCAAATACCTTTCCTTCAACATCATGGCCGTGCCGTTCACCGTCGCCAGCGTCGTGCTGGCGGGCGGGCTCAACGGCGCCGGAGCCACGGTCTACCCGATGGTCTCGTTCAGCTTCGCTGTCTGGGCGGTACGCCTGCCCATCGCATGGCTGTTCGGCCACATCATTTGGCAGGACGCCTCAGGGGTCTTCCTCTCCACCTTCGTTTCGCAGGTGGTCATGTCGCTTTCGCTCTTATGGGTCACGCTGCGCTGCAACTGGACCCGTTTCGCCCTGGCCGTGCGTCCCCACACTTGCGCATCCCGTTAACCAGAGGTTCACATGCTTACGGAAAACTTCTCTTCCATCGAACTCGGCGACGCCGCCGCGTATGCCCCCTACTTCCGCGCGCTGCCCCTGCACGCCGCCGACTATACCTTCACCAACCTTTGGGGATGGGGAACCCATTACAATCTGGAGTGGCGCACGGCGCACGGGCTTTGCTGGATCCGCCAGAAGCGCAACGACCTGCCCGTCGAGCGCCTGTGGGCTCCGGTGGGCGACTGGTACGCCGCAGACTGGGCCGCCATGCCCGACCTCGGGCCGGGCACGACCATCCTCCGCGCTCCCGAGCCGCTGTGCGAGCTGCTGCTCGAACGCCTGCCGGGCCGCGTGGCCATCGAGGAAACGCCGGGCCAGTGGGAATACCTGTATACGCAGGAAGCGCTTTCGACCCTCGCGGGCAACAAGCTCCACAAGAAAAAGAACCACGTCAACGGGTACATGAAGGCCTATGGGGAGGACTACCGCACCCTGAACGGCGAAATCATGCCGCAGGTGCTGGCGCTCCAAGATGACTGGTGCAAGTGGCGGGAATGCGAGAAATCCGCCTCGCTGCTGGCCGAAAGCGATGTGGTCTGTTCCGTGCTCCGCAACTGGGACGCCCTGCCCGGGCTTATCGGCGGCACGCTCTATGCGGGCGAGGAAATGGCCGCCTTCGCCGTGGGCGAACCGCTCGACGATCAGACCATCGTAGTCCACTTTGAAAAGGGCCGCCCCGAGTACCGCGGCGTGTATCAGGCCATCAATTTCTGTTTCGCCAAGTACGCGGCCAAGAACTTCGTGTTCATCAACCGCGAGCAGGACGCCGACGAGGAAGGGCTCCGCCAAGCCAAGGAAAGCTACATGCCGTCCGGTTATCTGAAAAAGAACACCATCAGGATCATTGCCTAAGGCTCCTTGGTATCTCCTCCTTCGCCGTACCAGCCGGGCCGGACAACACGAAAGAGGAATCCAAAGGAAAACGGGCCGCCGGTATATTGCCGACGGCCCGTTTTCGCGTTCAAGCGAATGAAGGACGGTTTATGACGAATCCATCATGCGTCGGAGGGCAAGGGCTTCGGGAAATAGTCATTGACCATCGCCCGCGCTTCATCAAGCCATTGCTCCCTGTCTTCCGGCGTACTGTCCGCGATCACGCGAAACATGATTCGGTCAAAAACGCGCACTCCGCAAAAATCAAATATACAATCCTTCCAGATACGTTCCAGAGGATCGCCGAAGACGTTTTCTTCCCGCTCCTGTGGCGTATTGGATGTATTGAAGACCAGCGCGGCTTTGGCTTTCAGGAGGCCGATGGGCAAACCTCCGCCGTTGTCGCCTTCCGGAAAGCCATAGGCGACCCCTTCCCGCAGTACGCGGTCCACCCATCCCTTCATGATCGCGGGCGGCTGCCCCCACCAGTTCGGGTGGATGACGATGATCCCGTCGGCTTCCCGAATTTCCCGCTGATGCGCCGCAAGCAGTTCGTCTCCGGTCATATCGCTGATCAGTTCCTTGCCAGAAATGACCGGATCGAATCCCTCACCATACAGATCGTGAAAACGCACCGTGTGGCCGTTCTCTTCCAGTGTGCGTACCACGGCTACAGCGATGGCGGCGTTAAAGCTCTGCTCGTACGGATGCCCTAGGAGGACGGATACATTCATTGTGGTTTCCTTCGTACCCGATGCCGACACTATTCGCCCCAGACCAGTGCCACCCAGTCGCCGGACTGCACGCGCCGCGCCTTGCCGAGTTCGGCATACGCCGCCTCGACCGCGTCGGCCTGCACGTCCAGCAGGCCGGAGAGCACAAGGCACGCGCCCGGCTTCATCCGGGCCATGAGCGCCGGGGCCAGTTCACGGAGCGGGCCGGCAAGGATGTTGGCGACCACCAGATCGAACCGCTCGCCTTCGCCCGCCTCGGCACTGCCGGGGACGATGCGGAAATCGTCGGCCACCTTGTTGATGACCACGTTCTCGAGGGCGTTGTCCACGGCAACCGGATCGATGTCCGAGCCGAGCCCGGCAAGCCCGTTCAGGCAACAGGCGATGCCGAGGATGCCCGATCCCGTGCCCACGTCGAAGAAACGCTGCCCGGCCTTGAGGCGCCCCGAGGCCAAGAGTTCGGTAATCGCTTCGAGGCACAGCACCGTCGTGTTGTGGTGCCCGGTCCCGAACGCGGATTTCGGCTCGATGATGATGGGCTTGCGGCCTTCCAGCGGCGTGGATTCAAACAGCCACGGCGGAAGCACGATGAACTGTCCGGCGCGGACGGGCGTGAAGAACTCGCGCCACGCCACGGTCCAGTCCTGACGCGGGATGCTGGCCTGCTCCACGTCGAGGCCCGGCAGCCATGCCCGCAGCGCGCTGAGGAGGTTCTCCTGCACGATGGCGTTGTCGCAATGCACGCGGAAACGGGTTTCGCCGGTGGGGAGGCTGTCTTCTTCCCAGCCGTAGGAAATGTTCCGGACCAGAAGCCCGGCGGCGGTATCGTACTGCTCCTCGTCGACCACGATGTCGAGACGGATGAGATCGGGTGTGGCCATGCCGTATCCTTAGAGAATTTCGCGGAGGAACGCCTTGGTGCGCTCGTGCTGCGGGTTGGTGAAGAACTGTTCCGGGGTCCCCTCTTCGAGGATCACGCCGTGGTCCATAAAGATGACGCGGTCGGACACTTCGCGGGCAAAGCCCATTTCGTGCGTGACGCACACCATGGTCATGCCGTCCTTGGCCAGATCTTTCATGCAGCTCAACACTTCGTTGATCATTTCCGGGTCGAGGGCGGAGGTGGGTTCGTCGAACAGCATGGCGCGGGGCTGCATGGCGAGCGAGCGGGCGATGGCGACACGCTGCTGCTGCCCGCCGGAAATCTCGCTCGGGCGCTTGGCGGCCTGACGCGCGATGCCCACGCGGCCGAGCAGTTCCATCGCCAGATCCGTGGCCTCCTTCTTGCCCATGCCCCGGACCTTGATCGGCGCGAGGGTCACGTTTTCGAGCACGGTCAGGTGCGGGTACAGGTTGAACTGCTGGAAGACCATGCCCACCTCGGCGCGCAGAGCGTTCACGTCCACTTCCGGGGCGTAGATGCTCGTCCCTTCAAAGAGGATGTCCCCCTTCTGGATCGGCTCCAGACGGTTCAGGCAACGGATGAGCGAGCTCTTGCCGGACCCGGAAGGCCCGCAGATGACCAGCACCTCGCCCTTCTCGACCCGCTCGGAAATACCTTTGAGCACATGGAACTCGCCGTACCATTTATGGACATCCCTGATTTCGATCAGCGACATAGATTCATCCTTTCTCGTTGACTTCCATCCGGGACGCCCCGGGGCCGCAACGCGGACCGCCGACGGCTCTTTTCCCGGCATACCGTTTCAGCATAACAGGAATTCCGTGAACAGGGAAGCCGCCATTGCCCCCTATTCCTCCTTATGCTATCGCTTTTGCACCTCATTTGAACCCAAACCACAGGAGATCGTCATGGCGTTGTTCACCAAGGAAGAGTCCCTCGCCTACCATGAGGAACCCCGCCCGGGAAAGCTTGAAGTCCTTCCCGTCAAACCCTGCTTCACCCAGAAAGACCTGTCGATGGCCTATTCCCCCGGCGTCGCCAACGCCTGCCTCGCCATCGCCGACGATCCTTCCCTCGCCAATGCCTACACCGGGCGCGGCAACCTCGTGGCCGTCGTTTCCAACGGCACCGCCGTCCTCGGGCTCGGCAACATCGGGCCTTACGCCGCCAAGCCGGTCATGGAAGGCAAGGGCGTCCTGTTCAAGAATTTCGCCGATGTCGACGTGTTCGACCTGTGCCTCAAGACGGGCAGCACCGAAGAGTTCATCGCTGCCGTACGGACGATGGAACCCACGTTCGGCGGCATCAATCTTGAGGACATCAAAGCTCCTGAATGTTTCATCATCGAGGAGACGCTGAAGAAGGAAATGGGCATCCCGGTGTTCCATGACGACCAGCACGGCACCGCCATCATTTCCGGTGCGGCCCTACTCAACGCCTGTGAACTCACGGGCCGCAGGATTGAAGACGTGACCGTCGTGGTGGTGGGGGCCGGCGCGGCGGGCATGGCCTGTGCGCGGTTCTACTGCGCGCTGGGGGTAAAGCGCGAGAACATCCGCATGTTCGATTCCAAGGGGCTCATTCACAAGAAGCGCTCGAATCTGGCCGAATACAAGCTGGAATTCGCGCAGGAGGAAGATCTGGGGAGCCTCGCGGACTGCATGAAGGGCACGGACCTGTTCCTCGGCCTTTCCACCAAGAATCTGGTTTCGCAGGATATGGTGCGCTCCATGGCCGACAAGCCGGTGTTGTTCGCCATGGCGAATCCGGATCCGGAAATCTCGTATGAAGACGCCAAGTCGGCCCGCCCCGATTGCATCATGGGGACCGGGCGCTCCGACTACCCGAACCAGATCAACAACGTCTCCGGTTTCCCCTACATCTTCCGCGGCGCGCTTGACGTGGAAGCCACGGAAATCAACGAGGCCATGAAGATCGCCGCCGCCGAGGCCCTCGCCGCGCTGGCGAAGGAACCGGTCCCGGCGGAAGTCTGTTCCGCCTACAATGTGGACAGCCTTGAATACGGCTTCGATTACATTATCCCGAAGCCGCTTGATCCGCGCATTTTGACGTGCATCACGCCCGCCGTCGCCAAGGCGGCGATGGATACGGGGGTTGCCCGCAAGCGTATTGAAGATCTCGACGGATACGCCCGTGAACTGGAACGGCGCGTGAAGGCCTCGCACGATCGCATTCGGCCATTCGTCGCTTCTTACGAATAAAAAAAATGCCCGTCCGCGCCGTTGCAGCGGAGCGGACGGGCGCCTTATCGGGGAGGACGGCTGCGTTTTGGGAGGAATAAGGCCGTCCTTGGGGAGAGTTTCCGTCAAAGGCATCACCAGTTTGATGACTTTCATACACTAACTGTTTTTGCTTTTTTGGCAAGCAGGGGAGAAGGTTTGTATGAAACGGTTTATGTGGAGTTTCTTGGCTCTTTTGATTGTTGCGTGTGTGGGCGTGTATCTGGCCGGAGGGTTTGAGTGTTTTGCGGCTTCCCCCGGGACGGCGGGCGCCGCGATCCCCGGTGATCGCACCAAAGCCTATATCACCCTTGGCATCCTCATCGTTGCCGCGCTGCTGTTCGTGACGGAAGCGCTTCCGCTGCCCATCACGGCCATGCTCGTGCCCGTGGGGCTTTCCAGTACGGGTGTTCTGACTTCCAAAGTGGCGTTCAGCTACTTCGGCGACAACACCGTAGTGCTGTTCATGGCCATGTTCATCATCGGCGAATCGACGTTCGTCACCGGTTTTGCCGATAGGGTCGGTCAGATGGCTTTGAAGCTGTCCAAAGGCGATATGAAGAAGCTGTTGCTCTTCTCCATGATCGCTGTCGGCGGCTTGTCCACTGTGCTTTCCAACACCGGTACCACCGCCGTGGCCGTCCCCATGATCATGGGCATGTGCGCCTCCGCCAAGGTTGCGCCGAGCAAGATTTTGATGCCCGTAGCCTTCGCTTCGTCCCTCGGCGGCACCGTGACCCTCGTGGGCACGCCCCCAAACGGCATCATCAACTCCATGCTTGATCAGGTCGGCATTCCGCAGTTCGGGTTCTTTGAATTCGGCAAGTTCGGCCTCATCCTGTTTGCCGTTGGCATGTTGTATTACTGGGCTTTCGGCTACCGCCTGCTTCCCGAGGACAAGGGCGGCGAAGACCATTCCTTCGGTTCCGAACTGAAGGAACGCCGCACCGCGAAGATGCCTTACTCCATGGGGATTTTTGCTTTCGTGGTCATCATGATGGTGACGGGGGCGCTGCCTCTGACGACCGCCGCCGTGCTCGGCGCGTGCCTTGTGGTGGCGACCCGCTGCATGACCATGAAGGAAGCGTTCCACTGCATCGACTGGGTGACCATCTTCCTGTTCGCGGGTATGCTGTCCATGTCCGCCGCGATGCAGAAGTCCGGAGCCGCCGCGCTGGTGGCGAACGCCGTGGTTTCCAACGTGTCCGGGCCGACCATGCTGATGTTCGTGTCCTGCGCGCTCACCATGCTGCTCACCAACTTCATGTCCAACACAGCGACCGCGGCCCTGATGGCCCCGCTGGCCCTTCCCATTGCCGTCGGCGGCGGCATTTCGCCCCTGCCGCTCATGATGGGCATCTGTATGTCCGCTTCCGCCTGCTTCCTGACCCCGATCGCCACGCCTCCGAATACCATCGTGTTGACCCCCGGCCGCTACACCTTCCTTGATTACATGAAGGCGGGCTGGCCGCTTCAGATCATCAGCCTCGCGTTGTGCGTGTTCGTCATCCCGATGATCTGGCCCTTCTAGCCCCAAATCGCGGCGTCCTGTCCCCAACCGGGATGCCGCATCTTCCCTCCCCTCAGACATTCCCCTTCGGCAAAGGCCGCAAGGGGAATGTCCCCCTCCTTCGGGGGGAGGACAACGCCTGTCGCTTGCGTGCGGCGGGCGTTTTGTTTGGGATTCGGAGAAGGGAGGTGAAGGACGCGACGGGGGGCCTATTCGGTGCGGCGTGACGGGCTGAAAAGAGAAGAGCGCTTCCCGTACAGGGAACACGTTGTGGCGGGAGAGCTTTTTTTGAAGGGCTTTTCCGTTGGGGGCTGCGGGCTTCGCGGGGGCCTGTTGCGCCGTGGGAAGGCATCCGTGATAAAGGCCATCCACGTATGGGGGCCTGTGATTTCCCCGGGTGCTCCGAGGCGCGCTCCGTTTGAGCGCGGGTCGCCCTGTTACTTCTTGAGCCTGTCCTTGACGCGGGTAGGCAGCTCCGAGAGGAGTTCGGCGTGTTCTTCCTGAGGGACAAGCTGTTGGGCGGCCTGTATGCGGGCGTGCTTTTTCTCGTGGAAGTCGTGGAGGCGCTGGATGATGCGGTCGTCGCGGCGTCCTTTGAGCCATATCTGGGCGGCGTTGACGATGTTCTGGAAGATGGAGTAGGCGGCCAGCGACACGGATGCGATGGGATCGAGATACTGAAACGTCAGCCACATGGGTAGGATGATGTTTTTTTGCGCCAGCGCCTGCCCGCCCGCGATGCGGCGGTGGAAGCGGGAACCGATGGACTTGCCGAGGATGAAGTTGGCGGTGCAGACGGCGATCCCGGTGAGGGCAAGGAAGATTTCGAGCTGGTAGTCCTTTTCGCCGGGCTTGAGGAGCTGTTCAAAGGTGCCGCCCATAAGGATGACGAGCATCCCCGCCCACAGGTAGTAGGCCAGAATGCCCCAGCGCAGCAGCACGGCGTTGACCTTGGGGGCGGCGTATTGGATGAGCCAAGCGGCCAGCAGGGGGAAAAGCATGGTGGGCCCCACGCGCATGAACACGTTGGACATGGTTTCGAGGAAGGGCGTGTCGATCTGCCCCGTGGCGATGAGCGGCAGGACCAGCGGCGCGAGCACGACGATGGCGAGGTTGCTCAGGAAGGCGTAGGCCGCGAGGAAGGCCACGCTGCCGCCGAGCATACCGGTGATGATGGCCGCCGCCGTGGCCGTGGGCGTGAGGGCGGCCATGCATACGCCCTGCGCGATGGCCGGATGCCACGGGAGCGTCAGCGCGTAGAGGCCAAGGCTCATGACGATTTGAAGGCTCATCAGGATGAGGTGCAGAGGATGGAACCGCAGATCGCGCGGCGAGATGTTGCAGAAGGTCAGCAGGAGCATGGAGGCGAGCAGCCACGGCGCAAGCCACGTGAACTGTGAGAAAAAACTGTGCCCCACGGCGCCCACGACGATGGCGATGAGGAGTGTCCATTGTTTGAGCGCGCGCAACAGTTTTTTCATCCCAGACAGCCCCCTCTTTGTGCCCGCGTGGAGAACGCGGGTATGAGATGCCTTCACCATACATAACGGCCTACCCCTTATCAAGGAAGAATCCAGTGTGCTTCATCTTGCTGCATTTAAAAGAAATCTGCGAAACAACCGGAATGTTCCGAAAGGGTACGTTGTCCGGGGCAAACCGTTTTGAGCAAAAAGGAAGGGGGCTCTGAACGCCCCCCTTTTTCATACGCTATAGGCCCAACCGTTCCTTCCATCTCGGAAGTTCGGGATCGAGGGCGAGGTAGTCGGGCGGCAGGTCGGGGGCCTTGGGAGCGGCGAGGGCGGCGGCCACGTCGGAAACCGTGCGGACGTTGACCACGCCGGGGAGGCCCTGCAAGGGGCAGAGGTCCACGTCGTCCTCGGCGGCCTGCACCAGCACGGGCAGCTTGCGGAAAGCGGCCTCCAGCGCCACGGTGGTGGAGTTGGAAGCCCAGACCACGGTGCCCGGCGTGAGGAAGTTCCCGATGGGGCCATCCACGACGCTGGGCGGCTCGGCGCCGCCGTACAGGTTCTTGAGGCGTTCGACTACGGGCAGGTAGGGATGCGGCTTGACGACGACTTCCCATCCGTCCAGCGTCCCGGCCTTGGCGGAGGCCGCCAGCGTGGCGAGGTGGGCGTCGGTTTCGTCGGCGAAGAAGCTGGTGACGATGAGCAGCCGCGTGGGCTTGGCGGGCGTCTCCGGAGCGGCTTCGGCATCGGGCTTGGGCGCGAGATAAAGATACCGCAGGGCTTCCACCAGCGCGGTGCGGTCCTCCGGCATGTGCCCGGCAAGCAGGGCATCCTGCGCGCCGGTCCCGTTGCACAGCCACAGTTCGGGCATGGCCCGGCGGCAGGCAGGATCGTTGATCATGCGGGGATCGTCGAAATAGCGGAAGTCCGTGGGGCGCACCGTGGAGTGCTGCGCGCCGTAGACCGGCCCGGCATCCCCGTCGTGCATGGACTGGCAGAGCATACGTTCCCACGGGCAGTTTTCCTGCGGGAAGGTCGTCCACTCCTGCGGCCCGGCCCATTCCGCATAGCGGCGGAAGGCTTCGCGCATGAGGCAGCGTTCCAGCGCCCGCCAGCCTCGGGTGGAATCGCCCCAGTTGTCTTTCAGGACGGGCCAGAGATCCATCTGGGAACCGGGGAAACGGAACAGTTCCCTGACCTGCGGTTCCACGGCCCGGCTGGAGAGCAGGAGCTTGCCGAACCGGACAAGGCTCTTGGCGATGTCGCCGTTGGTGAGGAACTCTTCGAGGAAGTGGAACGAGGCGCCGTCCTGCCCGTTGGCGCGGAAGCGGTCGCGCAGCTTGATCGCGTCGGGGAAGGAGCACTGTGGGGCCGGGAAATAGAGGAAGACCCAGTTCACGCGGTTGGGCTTGCCGTCGGCGGGCTGGAGGGCGTCATGGAGCTTTTCCCAGTAGCGGGAGCGGAACCGCCCGTTTTTGGCGGCGGCCATGTCGATGTTGGGGAAATAGGTCACGATGCTCGCGGGCTTCACGCCTTCGGGCAGGGCGGGCCGGGAAAGCGGCGTGCGCGGCAGGCGGCGGCGTACGATCCACAGCCACGCCGGGAAGCGCACCAGCGCCTTCACCGGGGCGGGCAGGCGGTAGTAACAGGCTTTGAGCTTGGCCTTCAGCCCTTCCGGCTGTGCCGCTTCCGCGCTGCCGATACGGCGCACGGCGAACTCGCGCCCGGTAGCCTTGCAGAAGCGCCCCAGGACGTCTTCCATCCACGGGTCGGCCCCCGCCGCGGCGCACAGTTCCAGCCGGGTGACGCCCTTTTCGTCCAGCAGCAGTTCAAGGGCACGCAGCTTCAGCGCCGGGAACAGGTTATGCGTCACTTTGGGGTGCTTTTCCACCAGCGTGGAGCACCACCACATGGACAGGTTGTCGTCGGCGCGGAGGTGTTCTTCCAGCAGTTTGCCGTTGATCCGGGCGCAGCCCGTTTCGTAGGTCCATGCCGCCAGATCGTCACGGATGGGGAGCAGGCGTTCGTTCAGCTCCACGGGGATGGAAATCTGCCCGTCGGGGACGCTGCCTTTGTCCCATACCGCCACCAGTGCCTCGGACGGCGTGCCCTTCGGCAGTTCCGTTTTGTTCAGCAGGATGAGTGTAGCCATAGAAAACCCTTTTGGAAGGAATGGTTGCCATGATTGGGGAAAGGAGGCCTTTCTGGAGAAAGGTTGCTCCTCCCCTTCCCCAAACCTGCCAGTGTGGCTCGCGCCCACCCCCTCATCTCTCAAGGCTTTTCACTGGTGGGGAGGCGGCGCGGCGGTCCGTTTCAAGAACGGCAGTGAACAATGAAAGAAGCTTGTCTTCCAGTTTCGTACAAAGCGGGGCTTGTGTCCACAGGAACAACCGGAGGCATCCCGTGAGGGAGAGCCGTCGGGCGGCTTTTTTCCGTTTTCCGGTGAGTTCATTTTCCTTTGAAATGTATACTGTTGAGGAACTATGCATCAGGGAATGCTGCGGACAGGGATTCGATAAACACAAAAAGCAGGGTGCAGAGCGTACCGAAAATTGAA
>ERZ1108168.1150-NODE-1150-length-12201-cov-2.510621_pt1 | contig 12201 bp, 8 predicted proteins | sample MGYA00403704_ERZ1108168 | MGnify/ENA primary metagenome ERZ1108168 (study PRJEB35170, sample SAMEA104062421) | human gut metagenome | biome: human gut; feature: human-associated habitat; material: faeces | place: Denmark | collected 2012-06-12 ...
CCTTTTTCTGGAAAGGAAGTCAACTGTATTTTTATGTCTTTCGTGTAATCTGTAATCAGCTATTAAAATAGGTTGTGAATTTACCGCTGCACAGCGGCAAATGTAAATTTTTAATGAATGAAATAAAGGTGTAAGATAAAGGCAGTTAAAGAAGGAGTGAGATTATGATGATTGATACCGAGCAATATTCTTTTCAGCTGATATTACACAGCGGGAATGCGCGCAGCACTGCCTATGAAGCATTACAGCTTGTAAAAAGCAATGCATTTAAGGAAGGTGAAAAAAAGCTGAGCATAGCGAAAGAAGAAATGGTGGAGGCACAAAAGCTCCATGCGAAGCTGCTGCGCATCATGGCTAATCAGGAAGGTGAGCTGGATATGAATCTTCTACTGATTCACGCAGAAGATCACATTGCTTCCTCCTCCATCGCTGTGGAGATGAGTGGAGAGCTGATTGAGTTATATGAGAGGATGGAAAACTATGAGCGATAAATTTTTATGGGGTGGTGCGAGTGCCTCCTACCAATGTGAGGGGGCATGGAATCTGGATGATAAAGCAGAATCTATGTGGGATCATTACCTGCATGAAGAAGGGCTGGAAAACGGAGATATTGCAAGTGATCACTATCATCGGTTTGAAGAGGACATTCGTATGATGAAAGAGGGCGGGCAGAATGCATACCGTTTTTCGTTATCGTGGCCTAGAATCATTAAAAATAAAGCAGGTGAGATAAACGAAAAAGGAATTGCTTTTTATCACAGGCTGCTGGATGCCTGTCATACATATGGAATTGAACCGTTTGTAACACTGTATCATTGGGATCTTCCACAGTATTGGGAGGATTGCGGAGGCTGGCAGAATGAAGAAGTTTGTGAGGCCTTTGAAACCTATGCCAGAGTATGCTTTGACAATTTTCATGAGAAGGTAAATCATTGGGTTACGTTCAATGAGCCGAAATGGTTTATAGCAAGCGGTTATTTAATTGGTAATTATCCGCCATGCAGACAGGATCCACAGGCGATGATTCATGCGGCTTATCATGTTATGTATGCCAGTGCACTTGGTGTTCGTGCATTCCGTCAGGGAAAATATCCCGGAACGATTGGTATTGTGCACAGCTTTACACCGGTGAACGGGGTCGATGACACGGTAAATACAAGGATCGCCATGCGCTATGCAGATAATTATTGCAACAACTGGATTCTGGATACTGCCGCCAAAGGAGAAATTCCGGTTGATTTGCTTAGTGAGCTGTCTAAAACGTATGATCTTTCAATGATAAAGCCCGCACAACTGCAGATTATCAAAGATTACACCGTTGATTTCCTGGGATTGAATTATTACTCGCGTACGCTGGTCAAGCCGTATACAGAAGGAGAAACCACCTTTATTGTGAACAATAGCGGAAAGCAGGGAAAGGGAAGCAGCAAAGTGATTGTCAAAGGCTGGTTTGAACAGGTTATGCATGATCCTGCCAGTACCTATACGGAATGGGATACTGAAATTTATCCAAAGGGACTAAAGGATGGTCTGCTTGAGGTGAAGAAGAAATACAATCTACCTGTCTATATTACAGAAAACGGAATCGGAATGTATGAGGATGTTACAGTGAAACAAGTGGAGGATGATTATCGTATATCCTTTATGAAGGATCATTTGCAGGCAATGCATGAGGCGATGGAGGCCGGTGCTGATGTACGCGGATATTTCGCATGGAGCTCCTTTGATTTGTATTCCTGGAAGAATGGTTGTGAAAAGCGGTATGGCCTGGTTGCCGTAGATTTTGAAAACGGGTTGCAGCGCAAACCGAAGAAGAGCTATTACTGGTTTAAAAATATGATTGAGCAGCAAAAGAGCTGAGACAGGGAGGAAAGACTATGAAAAAGATTATGCTGGTATGCAATGCGGGAATGTCAACAGGAATGCTGGCGAAACGTATTCAGGAGGCGAGTGAAGGTACGATGGAGGTTCATGCCTATGGGGAGGCAGAGTTCATCAATTATATGGATGGAGTGGATTTGATTCTGGTGGGTCCGCAGATTCGTCATCAGATTCCGACAATAGAAGCACAGGTAGCAGTTCCGGTTAAAGCCATTGCACCACAGCATTACGGGATGATGGATGGCAAGGGTGTATATAAAGAAATCAAAAAAATACTGAAAGACTGATGTATAGAAGGAGGAGAACAGTTATGAGTTTCGCTACATTTAACGAGAAGATAGAAAAACATATTCTGCCGCTGGCTAATAAGTTAAGTTCACAAAGGCATTTAAAAGCAATACGTGATGCATTCATTTCCTTAATGCCGATTACACTGATGGGTGGGGTGGCTGCCGTCATCGGTGCAGCACCGGTTACAGAGGAGACAACAAACGGCTTTCTTCTGGCATGGGCATCCTTTGCACAGGATAATGCTACGCTGCTGTCATGGATCAACGCATTAACACTGGGGGGAATGGCGGTTTATGTATGTATTGGTATTACCTATTTTCTGACGAAGCATTTCAAGCACGATGTATTGATGCCTACCATGCTTTCTGTATGTGGGTTTCTAATGCTCGTACTAACACCGCAGCAATTAGGCTGGGATGGAAAGATTGCGGAGATTTCCTATATGGATGGGCGCGGTCTCTTGCCGGCGATCATCATTGCGATTTTCACAGTAGAAGCATACCATTTCATGCGTTCCCATAATTGGGGAAGGATAACCTTACCGCCAAGCGTACCGGCATCATTATCTGAAACATTTGCATCACTGGTACCGGGCTTTATCATCATTTCATGCTATGTGGCAGTGTATGCTGTATTCCATGCGTTTAACACAACCTTTCCGGGGTTTATATACGGGGCGATGGCTCCTTCTTTCCAGGCAGCGGACAGTCTCCTGTTTACAGTGATTATGACCCTGCTGGTACACTTCTTCTGGTTTTTCGGTATCCATGATGCTGCCTTAGCTGGTGTATTGGGACCGATTCGTGATGGAAATCTGTCAATCAATGCAGCGGCGAAAGCTGCCGGAGAAGCTCTGCCACATGTATTTACAACACCATTCTGGGTATATTTCGTCATTATCGGAGGCTGCGGTTCTCTATTAGCATTAGCGATTCTGCTTGTCCGCTCAAAATCAAAGCAGCTGAAAACAGTGGGGCGTATTGGCATACTCCCATCCTTCTTCGGTATTGGTGAACCGATTATCTTCGGTGTGCCGATTATGCTGAATCCGTTTTATCTCATACCGTTTCTTATGACATCAACAGTGAATGCAGTCATAGCTTTTACCTTGATGAAGTATAACATCATAGGAAGAACATTTGCCATGCTTTCGTGGCAGATGCCATCCCTTCCGGGAGCATTTCTGTCAACGATGGATATTCGTGCACTGTTCCTGATTATTGCTCTGATTATTCTTGACATTGCCATGTATTATCCGTTCTTCAAGGCACATGAAAAACAGTGTGTTCGTTTGGAAGCCATGGAAGAAACAGAAGAATAAAACTATGTGAAAAGCACATCTCTGATGTGTTTTTTCGATATCTGAAATTTATGAAGAGGAGACTATTGCTATGAAGATATGTGAAGTTACAGCACTGCTGGAACAGGAGGGCACCTGGGTGCGCCGCAATATGAAAACAAGAGATCATCTTCTGTTTGGAGATGATCAGCAGGAAGTGGGACGAATCGGAATATGCTGGGTAGCGAGCAAAGGCGCGATACTGGCAGCAGTGAAACAAAAGGTCAATTTCATCATAACGCATGAAAATCCGTTTTATCAATGCTCTACACAGATGCATACAGCTGCAATCAAAGCGGCAGAAGAAAAGAAAAGGATATTGCAGGAGCATGGAATCAGCGTTTACCGCTGTCATGATGTGTGGGACTGTATTAAGGAATACGGCGTTGCAGATCAATGGGCTTTCAGGCTTGGATTCAAATTTGAAGAGCGTATTGTATCCTCTTACTATCAGGCGGCATCCATACCTGAAATGACTGCGGAGGCACTGGCACATCATGTCGCTAAAGTCTTACGTCAGGATGGTGAACAAGGAGTTTATATGTTTGGGGATCCACAAAAAAAGATTCATCGAATTGCCATCGGATGTGGCGCCGCAACGAATCTTTATGAGCTTCTGGAATTTTATCCGGATGCGGTCATCGTTAGTGACGACGGCATCAACAATTATGATGCTGCACAGTATGCAATCGATCAGCATATTCCAATGATTGTTGTAAATCACGCAGGCTGTGAGATAGCGGGATGCAAGGCTATGGTGCCATGGCTGATGAGACATTTACACAGCAGTTCCATCTGTTATCTGGATGAAGGTTACACGATTCACTATTATACAACAAATAGCTAAAGTGAGCTGAAGGTATCCAGAAAGCCGGATAATGTGGTCTGACGCAGCAGCAGCTTGACGTTGCTGACATCATTGAGAAGACTTACCAGCTGTTCAAAGATATCCTCGAAATCACGATTATGCCCGGGACATAAGGAGAATAGAAAAATGATACGAACCTTCTTACTCTGCCATACAATAGGATGCTTAAGTGTACATACGGCAATAGCATTGCGAAATGCACATTTCTCAATGGGATGAGGTATCGCGAACAGGTTCCCATATGCTGTGGGGGCGATCCGTTCTCTTTCTATGACTTTGTCATAGAATTCTTCATCACAGCAGCCTGCTTCCATGAGTCGGTCGCATAAAAAACGGATTACATCCCGATCACTGGTAAAATCCATTTCTGTAAAAAAGAGCTGTTCATCAAAAAACTGTCCAAGCTGCTGCAACCGCTTGGAGGGATGTTCTTCCTTTGATAGCAGCATGAGAATCTGTTCGATTTCCGCATCATGCAAGAAATTACTGCAGGTGTATATCGGGATATCTGTATGCAGCTTCATAGGCATGGTTGAAACGATTAGATCTGCTGTAAGCTCGTCAATCTGAGATGTTTCAAAGATGGATACACATCGAATGACCTCAATAAGAAAATGACTGGTAGCATTTGTCAGCCTTGATATCAAATATTGATTTTGTGCTCTGCCCAAAGAGGTGATCAATATGATTTTTCTGGTCAGTTTCTGCTGGATTTTTTCTACCGCATTCATGAGGTGCAGTGTCAGATAACCTATTTCATCCTCAATCAGCGCACAATGAAATTTTTGCTGTATACGGGATGCTACATAAACACTCATATCATATAAAAGTGGAAAATGCTGTTTTGTATCCTGAATGAGAGGATTGCTTAAAAAGGAATTGGTTTTTATACGTGCATCAAGACCCAGTAGGTGAACAAGCAGGCTGTCACGGAAGGATTCGTTCTGTGACAGGTCGATATCATAAATCTGCTTGATATCCCTTATAATATCCTCAATAAACTGTTCGTAATCCTGAATTTTTTCTGATGTAATCCGAGATATTTTCCCTGAAAACAGCAAGGCTAGATAATTTAATTCCGAGGAGGACAGGATGATATGCTGCTGTTCATATAAGCCTTTGTAAAATTCTTCAGCCAGCTTTTGTGATTTTTCTTCTGCTTGTTCTTTGGGGTTATTGATGTCCCAGCCCTTTGCAATGCGTTCCATCATAACAGCGATATGAAGAATAAATGAAAAAATCTCAAAATCCCGCATGCCCAGATGGTGCTTTCGATTAAAGCTTACGATGTAGCTTTTTAATTCTAAAATATTGCAGGAGCTGAAGAAGCCTGTGTAATTGCGGATATCAAAATCATATTCCTGAATCTCATGAACGAGGAAGCAGGAATATACAAGTCTTCTCTGTTTCTCATCACAGTCTATCTGTACCTGACTGTTGATTCGCTGAATGCTAATGTTTTCGTATCGTGTATGTATGATGTGATTCAATTCCTGCAGGGTTTTATCCAGCGTTGATTCGCTGATGTAGTATGCATCTGCCAGTTCATAGTAATTCACCTGATCGCAGGAAAGCAGTTGCTTCAGAATATGAAACTTTCGGCTGCCACTATCAGACTCTACATCCATCACGTCGTCTGGAAGCTGATTATTTGGATTTAATTGATAGCCTTTTCCCTTCCAGGAGAGTATGAACGGTTCGTCGAACAGATCATTGATCTGCCGAATTTCATTGCGAATGGTACGCTGCGATAGCTGCAGATCCTTTGCTAAATCGTCCGCTCTGCGGAATTCACTGGGATGATTGTGCAGACATGCAACCAGTTTTTTCTGTCGTTTTGTCATTTGTAGCATTTATGCTCACCTCATATGTCCATTATACCGATTCATATATCTTTACACAAGCTATATTCCGCTTATCTGGGATAAGAGGGTGGAGAAGGCGGTAGTTCACTTTGAAAGAGATGCGAACACGTGAAAAAGATAGCTAGTTCATGCCTCTACCTATAATCATAGAAAGCGGATATACTGCAGATTAAACAATTATGAAGAAAAATATAAAAGCGTATTGACTTGGTGTTTGCCGTGCCCTGATGCTGGAGGATATTCAGCACTGCTTATTTATGAAGAAAAGTATCATGAATTTAAGCTTGCTGTCATACATTTCGTCTGGAGGCCTTCCCATCCCTGTACAGCGTATGCGTAAGGATAGGAATCGTCAGATTGAATAGGTGCTGTCTTCCATTGATGAAGCTCCTGTAAAAAGGAAATGTCACTCGCTCTGTCTGGTTTTTCCTTTCATAATATTTCTATGGATAAAGGAACCAAGATGGTATGGCTTTGAAAATACTATCCGGTTTCTTTTTTCATATGTTCTGTTTCTGTGTGCGGGAATGTTTCTATTTGTAAGAGCACCTTGCGGCTGTCTTTCTAACTGTATCGCATACAGCTGCTTTTTTCTTTCCATACAACCGCTGATACAATGAACTGTTTGCCGGCTGGCTCTATGCCGAAAGAAGCGTGTTCTACCTGACTATCGTTACTCCTTTGCAAACGTGTCTGATTTTCTTCAAAACAGATGCAAGCTTTCCAAAAAAAGGGTATAATGTTTATTGTATATGATTTTGGAGGTTGATACATATGTCCAGCATAGACAAGGCGATTGGTGTCTTTGACTCAGGTCTGGGAGGAATCAGCGTGTTGAAGGAACTGCGTTCTCTTATGCCGCAGGAGGATTACCTCTATTACGGTGATTCCAGCTTTGCTCCCTATGGTGTAAAAACAAAAGAGGAAATAACGAAGCGTTGTCGCAGCATCTGTGCGTTTTTTATCAGCCAGGGTGTCAAGGCCGTTGTCATTGCCTGCAATACGGCAACCAGTGCCTGTGTGAAGGAGCTTCGCACCCTGTATCCCGATCTTCCGATTGTCGGAATGGAACCGGCATTAAAGCCCGCTGTAGATGGCAGACATCAGCAGCATGTTCTTGTACTCGCAACACAGTTTACACTGAAGGAAAAAAAGTTTGAACAGCTGATGTCCCGCTTTGATGAAGATAATACCATTTACCGGCAACCGTGTCCAAAGCTGGTGGAGCTTGTTGAGGCGGGCAGACTGGAGGATGAAGCAGCGGTAAACAGTGCGCTTCGTGAATACCTAAAGCCCTACGATATGGAACGCATGGACAGCATTGTCCTGGGCTGTACACATTTTGTGTTCTACCGCAGCCAGCTTCGAAATCTCATCGGTGATCATATCGCACTTGTGGATGGCAATGCAGGTACTGCACGTCATGTGCAGGAGCTGCTGCAGGAACGAGGCGTTTGCAGAAAGCCTTCCTCTGCCGCAGGTGAGGTACGCATATACAATTCCCTGAACAAGGAGGCTATTCTGAAGCTTTCCCGCGAGCTTCTGGAAAGATAAGGTAAATCGGCAGTATTGGAGTTGTCTTTATCATGAATACGAATTATAATAGAAGACAGTGAACAACGGAGGTAGACTATGAGAGAAAATGCTTGGAAAAAGTATGATGAAGCAGGATTGAAGGAAGTATTCGAATATTGTGAAGGATATAAAAAATATATTTCCGACTGCAAGACTGAACGTGAATGTGTAAGTGAAAGTATCCGGATTGCGGAAACCTACGGATATCGCAATCTGGAGGATGTCATCAAAAACAAAGAAACGCTGAAAAGCGGTGATAAGGTGTATGCCAACAATATGGGCAAGGGAATTGCACTGTTTCTGATCGGTGAGGAGCCGATGGCTGCCGGATGCAATATTCTGGGAGCACATGTGGATTCTCCGCGTCTGGATATCAAACAGAATCCTTTGTATGAGGATAAGGAATTCGCAATGCTGGATACGCATTATTACGGCGGTATCAAAAAGTATCAGTGGGTAACCCTGCCGCTGGCGCTGCATGGTGTAGTCGTGAAGAAGGACGGAACGGTTATCGAGCTGAATATCGGTGAGGATGACAGCGATCCAATCGTAGGAATCAGCGATCTGCTGGTACACCTGTCAGCGGATCAGATGAGCAAAAAGGCAAGCAACGTCATCGAGGGTGAAGACCTGAATGTAACCATCGGAAGCATGCCGCTGGATGGTGAGGAAAAGGATGCTGTCAAGGCAAACATTCTGAAGCTGCTGAAGGAAAAATATGATTTTGAAGAGGATGATTTTGTATCTGCGGAAATCGAGGTCGTACCTGCCGGAAAGGCAAGAGATTACGGTCTGGATCGCAGTATGGTGGCCGGATACGGACATGATGATCGCATCTGCGCCTATACCTCTATGATGGCACAGCTGGAAACAGAATCCGTTAAACGCACGGCTGTGACACTGCTGGTTGATAAGGAAGAGGTCGGAAGCATCGGTGCTACCGGTCAGCATTCCCGCTTCTTTGAAAACACCGTGGCAGAGGTTATGGATCGTCTTGGTGAGTACAGCGAGCTGAATGTGCGTCGTGCACTGAAAAATTCCAAGATGCTGAGCAGTGATGTTTCTGCTGCGTTTGATCCGAATTATGCTGCAGTAAACGAAGAGAAAAACTCTGCATTCATGGGACATGGTCTGGTATTCAATAAATATACAGGCTCCCGCGGTAAGGGTGGCTGCAATGATGCCAATGCTGAATATATGGCAGAGCTGAGAAACATCATGGATTCTGAAAATGTAACCTTCCAGACTGCAGAGCTTGGTAAGGTTGACCAGGGCGGCGGAGGAACAATCGCCTATATTCTGGCACAGTATAACATGGAGGTCATTGACAGCGGTATCGCACTGCACAATATGCACGCACCATGGGAGATTGCCAGCAAAATTGATATCTGGGAAGCGACTAAGGGCTATAAGGCATTCCTGAAGCACGCATAAGCTTTCTATATACCGTCAATGCTGTATGGATGATATACACTTGTATACTTCATCTGTACAGCTTTTTGTTACTCCATAATAGCGGATAAGAATACGGCAATTACCTGCCGGGGGATGAAGGAGCTATAAGGAGCGGTGGTTCCAATCAGAGCATACTATGAATACGGCTGATATGGTTCCTGCAGTATGTATTGACGATGCATTAGGGGACATGGTCATGAATAACCGGTTTGTAACATCTGATAGATACGCTTTGCTTTATATTCGCTATAAGATTATCTATGGTGGCGTGCCTTCAACAGGGCTTAAGCCGCAAAGAAAAACGGCTGCTTTGACAGCCGTCTGATTTTCTATATGTATTATTGTATAAAGGAAGCTTTCCTGAACCCGCAAGAAGGGAGGGATGTTAATCGGCATAGGCTTCATCAAAATCCGCTTCCTGTACAAAGGGCTCCATCGTAAACAAATCCATGATTTCGTCCTTGCTCATGCTGGTAATGCTTGATTCACTGCTGCTGATGAAGGTGTCGCTCAGGATATGCTTTCGCTCCTGCAGCTTCATGATCTTTTCCTCGATGGTATCCTTCATAATCAGCTTATATACCTGTACATCCTTCGTCTGACCGATGCGATAGGCGCGGTCGGTTGCCTGATTCTGGGCGGAAAGGTTCCACCACGGGTCATAATGAATGACGATTTCTGCATTGGTCAGATTCAAGCCGGTGCCGCCTGCCTTTAATGAAATCAGGAAGACGTCAGCTTCCCCGTTCTGAAATTTTTCCACATAGGCATGCCGCAGCTCCTTTTTTGTTTCCCCTGTCAGCTTCAGATACCGTATATTTTCTACACGCAGCTGTTCCTCAATCAGCTCCAGCATGGAGGTGAAGCTGGAAAACAGCAATACACGGCGGCCGCTGTTTCGGGCGTTTAGCAGCAGATCCATACAGCCGCGAAGCTTGGTAGAGGGCAGCGTGACATTTTCATACAGCAAACGCGCATCACAGCAGATTTCCCGGAGTCTGGTCATCATGGCCAGTACCTGAAATTTATCAACCTCCTCCATCTGCATTTTCTTTTGTAAATCCTGATTGATGGATACCAGATTGGCATAATAGATTTTCTTTTCCTCTGCATTGAATTCCTGAAAATATACCTGTTCCATCTTATCCGGAAGATCCTGCAGCACATCCTTCTTGATCCTTCGCAGAATAAACGGCTCCACCATACGCTTCAGCTGTGTCTGTGCCTTCTCATTCCCGTTTTTGATAATTTCACGTTCAAACAGCTCACGGAAGCGATGATAGTTATACAGATAACCCGGCATTAGGAAATCAAAGATACTCCACAGCTCGGAAAGGGAATTTTCAATCGGTGTTCCGGTTAATGCAAACCGGTAGGAGCCCTTCAGCTGCTTCACTGCAATCGCATTTTTGGTTGTATGGTTTTTGATATACTGCGCTTCATCCAGCAGAATGGCGGTAAAGGTGTGCCCGTCATAGCGCTCATAATCTCTGCGCAGATAATCATAGCTGGTGATGATGACATCATATCCGTGCAGCTCTCTGATTTTCTGCTGGCGCTGCGTATTGGTTCCCTGTATGCAAAGGGCACGCAGATCAACGGCAAATTTCTGAATCTCATCCTTCCAGTTGTAAATCAAAGAGGCAGGGCAGATGACGATGGAGCAGGGAAGATCATGATCCTGATGCATGCTTTCCAGCCATGCAATGACCTGAAGTGTTTTTCCCAGACCCATATCATCAGCGAGGATACCGCCGAATCCATAGGCGCTCATTGTTTTCAGCCACTGGTAGCCTGTTTTCTGGTAATCGCGCAGGATGGCATCATAATGCGGGTTCAATGGATAGGCTCCGGCTTCCACACTGCGCAGCTGTTCCATCATCGTATGGAAGGCAGTTCCCCGCATGACCTCGACATGATCGCTGTGCTCTGCGAAATCATCCAGCTGAAAGGCATGGAACGTATCCACCTGCAGGGTATGATTTTTTAAATCCTGCGGTGTCAGATGCAGCTGCTGCAGCAGCTCGTCGGTTTCCTGCAGACCCTCGGATTGCAGATAAATGAGGTCGCCGTTTTTGAGTCGGTGATATTTTTTCTTTTTACGATAAGAACGCAAAACACTGTATAATTCATCTCTTGGAATATCCACACTCGTGACATCCAGCTCCAGCAGACGGTTTTTCATACGGACACCAACATTCATATGTACCTTTTTCGGTGCCTCCATCTGCTTCAGCGCATCACTGATATATACAGTGCACATCTGATTCAGGTATTCCAGCCCCTGTTTGACAAATGCCTGTGCATATACGGCATGCTCATCAATATAGGCTATATGGGAATCCGGATCCAGACGTGTTGCATAGGTTTCGATATACTGGCGGATATGATCCAGCTCCAAAGAGGAATCGGCATGCGGTGCAAACGCATTCTGGGAGGGGCTGTCCTCGTAATGATAGAGCAGGCGGATGGAGATATCCCCGTTATCCTCCAAATCGACATAGCAGTCAATCTCCATTGGATACGGCATAAAGGTATCCAGAGAAATACCTTCAAAATGCACGTATTCCCGTATTGCCGGAATGACATAGGTACAGAAGCGGATCATATCATCCTTATGTATCAGAATCTGACGATCCTCACGCAGCTCCTCCAGCATATCATGCAGCTGTTCGCTCAGCTCTGAGGAAAAGCGCTGCAGAACACCGTCTTCCATATAATACCAGCGGTTTTCTCCACGCAGAAGCTGATCGAGGGACAGCAGCGTGGTGATGACAAAAAAGTCCTCCTGCATATCGATGCGCAGTCCGATTTCCTGCCGGTCTTCATCCGCAAACTGCAGATCGATGCACTCCGTGGCATCATTGCTGTAAAGCTCATAAAAATCATCCATCGATTTTGAATCAATTGTAATCTGCTTGCGGCTG
>ERZ1108168.1163-NODE-1163-length-12052-cov-7.575394_pt1 | contig 12052 bp, 10 predicted proteins | sample MGYA00403704_ERZ1108168 | MGnify/ENA primary metagenome ERZ1108168 (study PRJEB35170, sample SAMEA104062421) | human gut metagenome | biome: human gut; feature: human-associated habitat; material: faeces | place: Denmark | collected 2012-06-12 ...
TGTGGTGAACCAAAGTAAACACCGCCTGGAGAAAACTACCCGTGCGGGAAGCACAGGAAAAAGTGGTTGATAGATAAAAGGGAATAATTGTCTTTTAATATGTATTAATTGGTGTCTATCTGCATTTTATTGAATAATGACATCCAATATAATTTAATTATCAGTTAAATCGGATTAAGGCGGTTTCTGGCATTTACGTTCTACTTGTTATATTATAAAGGAAAGCACTGAAAACAATCTACAAAATTTCTGAAAATCAATAAGTAATATTATATAAAACTCTATAGTGAAACGCTATTAACTATTATATTGTATCCTTCCTAAATGAACTATTTTTAGAAGGAAACTTGATGTATAATCAATCTCTTTTTTGTGTAGGGCATATATTCATTTAAAAGAAAGATTCTTTTAGTTAAAACAAAATGGAACTGAAGTATGTTATTATTGTAGAGTTGAAATTCTTGATAATTAAAAGATGTAAATTATAGGCTTTATATCTGATTAGTTATTATTTTTGCGGCATATTTCAATTCATGATTTGAAACCTTTTTATAAAGTGTACGATGAAAACGTCTGTTAAATATCTACTAATGTTTATTCTGCTGCTGCTATCATTTAGTATGCGGGGGAATGCATTGAATATAGACGATTCTTCTGCTACTACCTGCCAGGTTTCGGAATCTGCTAAAAATGCCGCTTCTTTAGATAGTGAAGATGTTGCTTTTTATAACAGGTTACATGCATTATCAGTTTCGGATGTAGAGTTGGGTTTTAAACCAATCTCCGAGTCACACACTCCCTCCCATAATCAGCGTATGCGTCGCAGTATGGAAATCTTCGATTCTTTGAAGGATATTATGCATAAGCTGTGTCTAAGAGAGAATTTATTAGTACTTGACAAAAGTAAATCCTACCATTCTGATAAGGATCCTTATTACGCTCAATCTAGCAGCGAATACTACATCTTCGCGCTAAGACGTATCCTTATTTAATTCCTTTTTATTTATTCTGCACGTTTGCTATGCGGCTTAGAATGCTATTCTTTGCCGTAGGGCCCGGGTGCGTTGCGCTCAATTGTACCTCTGAATTTTAAATTCAATCAAATTAATAAATTCTTTAAAACAAAAAACTGATTATGGAAACTACTCAAAAAAAATCCTCGTTTAAAGGTATCAAATCTGCCGGATGGGTTATTGTATGCTGTTTTATACTGGCTATCTGCATCTATGAATTCTTGCTCGGAAACCCTGGAAACTTTGTGAACAACGACCCCAACAATCATCCATTGCCTGGAAACTTCTTAGGAACAATTTACAAAGGTGGTATTATCGTACCGGTTATTCAGACTTTATTGCTGACTGTTCTTGCTCTTAGTGTAGAACGTTATTTTGCACTTCGTTCGGCTTTCGGTAAAGGAACTTTGGTGAAATTTGTAGAAAACATTAAAGGAGCACTTTCTGCTGGTGATTTGCAAAAGGCACAGGAAATTTGTGACAAACAACGTGGCTCTGTAGCTAACGTAGTTACTGCTACTCTGAAAAAGTATGATGAAATGGAAAAAGACAATACATTGTCTAAAGACCAGAAGTTGTTGGCTATTCAGAAAGAATTGGAAGAAGCTACTGCTCTCGAATTGCCTATGATGGAACAAAACCTTCCGATTATCGGTACTATTACTACCTTAGGTACTTTGATGGGACTACTTGGTACAGTTATCGGTATGATCCGTTCATTTGCTGCTTTGGCTGCCGGTGGTAGTGCTGACTCTATGGCTTTGTCACAAGGTATTTCTGAGGCTTTGATCAATACAGCTTTTGGTATTCTTACTGGTGCATTGGCTGTTATTTCTTACAACTACTACACTAATAAGATTGATAAACTGACTTATAGCCTTGACGAAGTCGGATTCTCTATTGTGCAGACATTTGCTGCAACTCATAAATAAGCGTGCGAACCCTTTAAAAAATAAAAATCATGGGTAGAGCAAAAATTAAAAAGAAAAGTACGTTCATCGATATGACGGCGATGAGTGACGTTACTGTGTTGCTGCTTACCTTTTTTATGTTGACATCTACATTCGTAAAAAAGGAACCGGTACAAGTAACAACTCCAGCCTCAGTTTCCGAAATTAAAATTCCGGAAAGCAATATCCTTTCGATATTGGTCGATCCGGACGGAAAGATATTTATGAGTCTGGACAAACAATCGGATATGAGAGAAGTCCTGGAAAATATGGGAAAGGAATATGGAGTTACATTCACACCGGAGCAGGAACAGAAGTTTGCTATCTCTTCTACCTTTGGTGTACCAATGAAAAGCATGAAAACTTTCCTGGATTTACCAACGGATCAACAAGATGCTGTATTGAAGAATGAAGGAATTCCTTGTGATAGTATCGATAATCAGTTTAAGGCATGGGTGCGTAATGCACGTGCTGTGAATTCAGATTTGCGTATTGCTATTAAGGCAGACCAGAATACTCCATATGCTGTGATTAAGAATGTTATGAACTCGCTTCAGGATCTCAGAGAAAACAGATACAATCTGATAACCTCTCTGAAAACTACTTCTGAAAACTAAAAACGAATAAAACTATGAGTGCTGAAGTACAAGAAAGCGGTAAAAAGAAAAAAGGCAGCAAACAGAAAAAGATGACCGTACGCGTAGACTTTACGCCGATGGTAGATATGAACATGTTGCTGATTACGTTCTTTATGCTTTGTACCTCTCTGAGCAAACCTCAGACGATGGAGATAAGCATGCCGAGCAATGATAAAAATATCACAGAAGAACAACAGAGCAAAGTGAAGGCTTCACAAGCTATTACATTGTTGTTGGGAAGTGATAATAAATTATACTATTATGAAGGTGAGCCTAACTATAAGGACTATACATCGTTGAAAGAGACGAGTTATAAGCCGGATGGATTGAGGGCCATACTTCTGAAAAAGAATGCGGCTGCTGTGCGTAAAGTGAATGAACTGAAACAACAGAAGCTTGAACTAAAGATATCAGAGGACGAATTTACAAAGCAACTTTCTGAGATAAAAGGTGGAAAGGATACTCCGACAGTGATTATTAAAGCTACGGATGATGCTTCGTATATGAATCTGATTGACGCTCTCGATGAAATGCAAATTTGCAATATTGGTAAGTATGTGATAACGAACATTGCCGAAGCAGACGAATTCCTGATTAAGAATTACGACTCTAAAGGTGAGCTCTCACAAAATATTGCCGAATAATTAAGTAACACCTAAAAAGAAAAAGAACAATGGCAAAAATAGATTTGACCTCTTCAGCATGGTGTGATCTGATATTCAATGGCAAGAACAAGGCATATGGTGCCTATAAGATGCGTGAAGATTCACCCAAAAGACACAATATAGCGATGCTGTTTGTAGTAGTAGTTGCATTGATCGGATTTAGTATCCCGGCACTTATCAAACTTGCTACGCCTAAACAAAAAGAGGTAATGACTGAAGTTACTACCCTGTCACAACTGGAAGAACCGGAAGTGAAACAGGATGAAATGAAGAGAGTGGAACCGGTAGCTCCTCCGCCTCCTGCCTTAAAAAGCTCTATCAAATTTACAGCACCCGTTATCAAGAAAGATGAAGAGGTACACGAAGATGATGAAATCAAGAGTCAACAGGAATTGACGGAAACGAAAGTTGCTATCTCCATTGCCGATGTAAAGGGCAACGATGAAGCAAATGGTAAAGATATTGCTGACTTGAAGCAGGTGGTAACACAGGCTGAGCCAGAACCCGAAAAAATCTTTGATATGGTAGAACAGATGCCTACATTCCCCGGAGGAAATGCGGAGTTGATGTCTTTCCTTGCAAAGAATATTAAATATCCTACCATTGCACAGGAGAATGGAACACAAGGACGTGTAATTGTACAGTTTGTTGTGGAGAAAGATGGTTCTATTGCAGATGCACGCGTGGCACGTGGAGTAGACCCTTATCTGGACAAAGAAGCACTTCGTGTGATAAAATCCATGCCTCATTGGATTCCCGGAAAGCAAAATGGTAAACCGGTGAGGGTGAAATACACTGTTCCGGTTATGTTTAAATTACAATAATGTGATGATGAAGAGACAATTCTGGTTAATTAGTTTTTGTGTTCTGGCTGCATTAACTTCATGCAACCGAAAACCTAAAGACGGATTTACAGATACATATACGTCAGGTGTTATCTCTATTGCTGCAGATGAAAGTTTTCAGCCTATTGTGCAGGAAGAGATAGATGTGTTTGAGGGAATATATCCTTTGGCCGGAATTGTCCCTCGTTATACTACTGAGGTTGATGCTGTCAATCTTCTTCTGAAAGACAGTGTGCGTCTGGCGATAACCACCCGTACATTGACCAAAGAAGAGATGAACTCATTTCATAGCCGTAAGTTTTTCCCTCGGGAGATTAAACTGGCTACGGATGGACTGGCTCTGATTGTAAATCGTCAAAATCGGGATTCGCTGATTAGTGTACGGGATATTCGTCGGATACTAACCGGTGAGGTAACAAGTTGGAAGGATATTTATCCGGATTCACGTTTGAAAGATATCAGTGTGGTATTTGATAATCCTAATTCAAGTACAGTGCGTTTCGCAACTGATTCTATTTGTGGTGGAAAATCGCTTTCTACAACGAATGTCAAAGCTTTGCGAACCAATCAGCAAGTTATCAATTATGTGGCTCAAACACCGGATGCTATTGGAGTAATTGGTGTGAACTGGCTGGGTAACCGAAGCGATACAACTAATCTTTCTTTCCGTGATGAAGTTAGGGTGATGTCTGTCAGTGCTGAGGATATAGCTACCCCGGAAAATAGTTACAAGCCTTATCAGGCCTATTTATATTATGGAGACTATCCATTGGCACGGCCGATTTATATTTTATTGAACGATCCTCGTAGTACTTTGCCCTGGAGATTTGCTTCATTTTTGACTTCTGACAGAGGGCAGCGGATTATATTAAAGTCCGGATTAGTTCCGGCCACTCAACCAGTACGTATAGTGAGTGTAAAAGACGAATAATAACTAAAATTGATTACAATGAAACGATTTCAATTATTTTTAGCAGGGGCATTTATAGCAACCGGTTCTCTTTTTGCGCAATCGGGAGATGCCGAATGGCAAGCTGGATTTGCCAAAATGAAAACTCTTATTCAGACCGATCTGAACCAGGCTTCGGAACAGGCTGATCAATTATTGAAAGGAAAAAATAAAAAGAATCCGGAATTAGTGATAACTGTAGCACATGCATTTCTGGATGCCGGAAAACTACCTGAAGCAGAAGAATATCTGACTTTGGCAAAGAAAATAGATAGAAAATCTGCTGATGTTTCTGTTCTGGAGGGAGACATTGCTTTTGCCCGGAAAGATGCCGGTACCGCTTGCCAGATGTATGAACAAGCTATCTATTTTAATCCGAAGAGTGAACAGGCCTATTTAAAACTGGCCGATATATACAAAGGAGCTAATCCACAACAGGCTATTGAGAAACTGGAACAGCTGAAAGCGGTTGATCCTTCAAGTGTACAGGCTGACAAAAAGCTGGCTGAAGTATACTATATGAACAATCGCTTTGATAAGGCTGCAGAAGCATATGCCCGTTTTATAGATACTCCTGAAGCTACGGAGAATGATTTAGTGAAGTATGCATTTGCTCTTTTCCTGAATCATAAATTTGATAAGTCTTTGGAGATAGCCAATAAGGGATTGCAGCGGAATGCCCGTCATGCTGCTTTTAATCGCTTGGCGATGTATAACTATACGGATATGAAACGTTATGACGAAGCTAAGAAAGCAGCCGATGCCTTCTTTGGTGCTTCTGATAATGCTGATTATTCTTATTTGGACTATATGTATTACGGACATTTGCTCAATGCTATAAAAATGTATGATGAAGCTGTCATACAATATCAGAAAGCTATCGAACTGGATGCAACGAAAACTGATTTATGGCGTGAAATTTCTAACGCTTATGAGCAGAAGAACGATTATACGAAGGCTATTGATGCCTATCAAAAGTACTATAAGTCACTATCTGCTGATAAACAGACTTCTGACTTACAGTTCCAGATAGGAAAACTTTATTACGGAAAAGGCACGCAAAGTGATACCTTGACCGTTAGTCTTGATGAACGCAAGGCTGCCCTTGTTTCAGCTGATTCTGTTTTTGCAGTGATAGCTCAGGCTGCTCCGGATAGTTATTTGGGTAACTTTTGGCGTGCACGTGCTAATTCTGCGTTGGACCCGGAAACAACGCAAGGTCTGGCTAAACCTTATTATGAAGAGGTGGCTACATTGCTGGAAAGCAAAAATGACCCGCATTACAATTCCCCGCTTATCGAGTGTTACAGTTATCTGGGATACTATTATTTGGTAGCTAATAAGCTGCCTGAATCCAAAGATTACTGGAACAAAATTTTGGCTATAGACCCCGCTAATGCTACCGCAAAAAGGGCATTGGATGGCATCAAATAGTAATAATTTTAGTTGTTTGTCGTGTGGGAGGAGTGGAGAGTGATCTTAGCTCCTCTCTTTTTTTGTTTTAACTTTGATGAACTTATAAATCTGGTATATATTTTTTGTAAATGTATATATAATTTCTGACTTAACCTCTCGGGCTAAGAAGATAATTGGTTACTATACAGAGATGTAATGAAGAATTGTTTTATAGTATATTCTACTATAAAATTCCGGTAAAAAGACACAAAAGAATTATGGATAAATAAAAACACTTGTATAGTTGCTTGATTTTCCATTTAGTTTTTATAGTTTTGTGTGATTGAACTTTGGAAACATTATATTTGAACTGTAATATAATATGCAAATAACTGATGAGAGTAGTGCGGTAAAATGGCAAGAATTCTTGCAGGGAGATGAGAATGCGTACTCATGGCTTTATAAAACGTATATACAATTATTATATAGTTATGGCCTGCATTTTACAATGGATGGTGAACTCATTAAAGATTGTATCCAAGAGGTTTTTACAAAGATATATAAAAACAGAAAAACACTTTTACTGCCCGATAATGTAAGGCTTTATTTACTTATTGCATTAAAAAATTGTTTGTTAAATGCGTTAAATAAACAATACAGATATACTGATTTGGAATCTATTCCTTTTATCTTGAGTGAAACGGTAGAAGATGAATTTTTATCTACTGAAGCCAGTAAATTACAAAAAGAAGAAGTAGAAAACATTCTTTCTATTTTAACTCCGAGACAGAGAGAAATTATGTATTATCGTTTTGTTGAGGAGATGGATTTTGATCAGATTTGTAAGATCATGGATTTAAATTATAATTCTGCGCACAATCTGATTCAACGCGCATTGAAAAAGGTAAGAGATAATTATGATTCTATATTATTCTATCTATTCATCTTAAGTTATTTCTCCAAGAATCCAGGGCTCTGATTTATTTATTTCTTGACTTGAGCTGGTTGGCTAAATAAAAGGTATATAGTGTTATTCCTTGCTTATGGTCTCTACTTCCTTATTTAAAACAATCTATTTACGATTAGACGATTTACGATGTACGATTGGGATTACTCTGTCTCTAATAGCACTGAAACAGGCTTTTAAAGAGTAACTTCAATCGTACATCGTAAATCGTCTAATCGTAAATAGATTCATATCCGTATAAAATTGAATATAATCATACCTCATACTCATCCCTTCCCTCTTTTTTTATGTTATTGTGAAGCTGTATTTTTAAGTGCGAACAAATTTTTTCATATTTTTTTTCTAAAAAGTGAGTAATTAATGAGTTTACGTTTGTCCCTATAGTATAAATAAGTCAAAATGGATAAAAATTACAATACATATAAGGCTGACCAACTTTTGGATGATGACTACTTTTTAATGTCAGAACAACATCCTACGCCAGAAACCAGGAAATTTTGGAAAGCGCAACAAAAACGTTTCCCGGAATTGACTCATGAGATAGAATTGGCACGAAAAGTAATGAGTGCTTTCAAAAAAGAAACTACTGAAGTTCTTTCGGAAGAGGATGTAGATATACTTTGGAACCGCATACAGAAAGTAAACAGACAACAGGATAAGAGAAAGACGTTCTCTATGATTGCCAGATGGTCTGTAGCAGCTTGTTTTGCTATTGTAATAGCAGGAGGATGGCTGGTGGTTAAGCATCATACAGAATCGGATAAATTTATGTCCGTTGTTGCCGCTTTACCGCAACCGGATAAGACTGCTACTGATGTACAGCTGATATTGTCAGAAGATAAAGAGATTGTTATCGATACGAAAAAATCTCATATTTTGTATGATAAAGATGGGCAGATACGTGTCGAGACAGAAAAATCGACAGAGGTAATGGAGGATAATGATGATGTAAGTTATAATCAGCTGGTAGTTCCACTTGGAAAAAGTTCGTCTATTACTTTCACTGACGGAACTAAAATTTGGGTCAATGCCGGAACGAGGGTTGTATACCCTGCTGTTTTTGCACAGCGACAGCGTGAGATTTATGTAGAGGGAGAAGCCTATTTGGAAGTTGAACCGGATAAAACAAGACCTTTTATAGTTAAAACGGGTGGTATGCAAGTCAGAGTTTTAGGAACTAAATTTAATGTAAATGCTTATGCTGACGACGTTGTAAAAGAAGTGGCGCTTGTGAGTGGTAAAGTGGAAGTTCTGACTGATAAAAAAGAGGGAGTACTACTTAAACCGAATCAATTGCTTTCTTACAATAATGATCAAATAAAGGTGAAAAATGTTGATGCTACACGGTATACGTCGTGGAAAGATGGACTCTATCAGTATTATCATGAATATCTAAATAAGGTTTTCAAGAATTTATCCAGATACTATGGTAGAGAGATAATATGCGGAGAAGGAGTAGCCGCTCTTACTTGCTCCGGAAAACTGGATCTGAAAAATGAGCTTTCTGACGTGCTTGATGTCTTAAAAAGGGCGGCACCGATTGAGGTGTACGAAACAGATGAGAAGATATATATTAATGTTAAACCCTAAAAAACGAATGGATAGAATGAAAGACGACTCGTAAAACATGATCACAAAAAAAAGCCAGATAATATGGCGAATTATCCGGCCCTGTTTTTTTAACTAAATTTACACACACACACACAAATGTGTTAACTTAAAATCATTCAAATGTATGAAAAATATAGATACGTTTGACCTTTCTAAGGTCGAACAGGTACGATTTTTACAAATATTGAAGGTTTCAATACTCTTTTTAATACTTAGTTGGAACCCGGTTTTCGCTTCTACTTTCCCGGCTCAGACGCTTATTACTATCGAAGCAAAAAGTAAAGCTGTCAAAGAAATCTTTAACGACATAGAAAAACAGAGTGAATTTATTGTTTTCTTCTTAGATCAAAACATAGATGTTGATAGAAAGGTTAGTCTCTCAGCAAAGAAGCAAACGGTTAATAAGATTCTGGATCAGATGTTTAAAGGGACAGATGTTTCTTATTCTATTGTGGGAAGGCAAATTGTAATCTCTAAAGTTGCCAATAAAACATCTACAGCTCAACAGAGTAAAAAGTGGACATTAAAAGGATTGCTGACTGATGCCGATGGTAATCCGATTGTAGGAGCTTCTGTAATGCTGAAGGGTACTTCGACCGGAGTTTTATCTGATGTAAATGGTTATTATGCTATTGAAGTAGAAAACGGACAGACATTGGAATATCGGTTTATCGGATTTGATACGGAAGAGAAAGTCGTGAAGGCTGGTATGAATGGTAATCTACGCATGCGGGAGTCCAGTGTAAATCTGGATGATGTGGTTGTGATAGGCTATGGTCAGCAAAAAAAAGAGAGTGTGGTTGCCTCTATTAATTCCATAGGTCCGGCTGAACTTTCTATGCCACAACGCAATCTTAGAAATAATATTGCGGGTCAGGTAGCTGGTATTATAGCTATCCAGCGGAGTGGAGAACCCGGTAATGATAGTGCCGAATTCTGGATCCGCGGTCAAAGTTCGTATGCAGGAGGTACTTCTCCATTGGTTCTGGTAGATGGAGTTCCCCGTTCGATGGATGATATCGATGTGGATGAAATAGAAACATTTTCAGTATTAAAGGATGCGGCTGCTACGGCCGTGTACGGTTCGGAAGGAGCCAATGGTGTCGTATTGATAACATCTAAACGAGGAAAAGCACAAAAAACAAATATTAGTTTCAGGGCACAATACAGTGTGGTTACACCTACAAGAATGCCTGAATTATTGCCTTCGTATGACTACCTGTCACTCTATAATGAAGGGCAATGGAATGAGGCCGGTAATCCGGATTGGGATAAATTCAACAGGACTTACTCGGATGAGATATTAGAGAAATATCGCACAGGAGCAGATCCTGACTTGTATCCCAATGTGAATTGGATGGATCTGCTGTCTAACAACACACACAATCAACGCTATACATTGAATTTCAGAGGTGGATCTGAAAAAGCTAAGTTTTTTATATCAGGAGCTTACTACAATGAAACCGGTATATTCAAATCCAATCCGATTGAAAAATATGATGCCAATATTGGCCTTGATCGCTATAATTTGCGTACCAATGTGGATATGGATATTACATCGACTACCAAAATATCGGTAGATCTTAGCGGGCAGTATAAGACAAAAAATAATCCGGGAAACACTTCGGATGCTATTTTTGATATGATTACTCAGTTCCCGACGCATTACATTCCGATGTATTATTCTGACGGTAGTATTTCAGAACACTATACATTTGACCCGAGTACCCGTTCTAATCCGTATAACATGCTGAACCATTACGGATATACCAAGAGTTGGAGTATGAATGTCCAGTCTAAAGTCACTTTAGATCAAAAGCTGGATATAATAACAAAAGGACTGTCCTGGAAAGGAAGTGTCAGTTTTGATGCATCGGCTTATTCTATTATTAAGCGTGAGAAATCTCCGAATTCATATTATGCAACCGGACGCGACGAAGAAGGGAATCTGATAAAGACAGAGATTAAGCAAGGTAGTGCATTGGGCAATCCGGCCTATTCAAGTTCAGGCGGTGAGAAGAAAATCTATATTGAAACTTCTTTGAATTATAAAAGACTTTTTAAAGAAAAACATGATGTTTCAGGTATTTTGCTGTATATGCAGAAAGAAAGTCAGAATCAAAATGTTTCGGGTATACAGTTACTTCCGTACAGAAAGCAGAGTGTGGTAGCCAGAGCTGCTTATGGTTATGACAATCGTTATATGCTGGAAGGTAGTTTTGGTGCAACCGGTAGTGAAAACTTTGCATCAGGACACCGTTGGGGAATTTTTCCGGCAGTTGGGGCAGCTTGGTACGTTAGCCATGAAAAGTTTATGGAACCTTTGGAAAATACCTTAAGTAAACTAAAGTTGAGAGCTTCCTTCGGTATTACCGGTAATGATGAGATTGGTTCGAGTTCTCGCTTTCCTTATAGGGAATCACTTTCAACAGGAGGTACCGGATACAATATGGGACTTACTCCGGGTGTGAATGGTGATGTAACCGGAGGTAGCGGTGCCGGAATCATTGAACAGGATTTTGCGACTCCTAATCTGACCTGGGAACGTGAACGCAAAATAAATATTGGTGCCGATCTGGGATTCTTCAAAGGTAGTGTTGACTTGATTGTGGACTGGTTTGCCAATCGTCGTAATAATATTCTGTTACGTCGTAAAACAATTCCTTCGGCTGCCGGATTTCGTAATAGTCCCTGGCAAAATTTTGGAGTTACCACCAATAAAGGTATTGATGCCAGTTTAGTTTTTAAACAGCAGATTGGGAAGGTCTTTATGTCAGTGAGAGGAAATCTTACCTATGCTAAAAACAAAGTAGAAGAGTATGATGAAGTGCCTCAGGTTTATCAGTATCAGGCTTATACAGGTCAGTCTATCGGACAGCCGTTGGTATACGTAGCCGAAGGTTTATATACTCCTGATGATTTTGATATTGTAGAAAATGCGAATGGAAGTAAGACTTATATATTGAAACAGGGCCGACGCATTAAAATGCGCTGTCCTGTAAAAGTGTTGACAGGTATT
>ERZ1108168.1178-NODE-1178-length-11832-cov-2.279018_pt1 | contig 11832 bp, 9 predicted proteins | sample MGYA00403704_ERZ1108168 | MGnify/ENA primary metagenome ERZ1108168 (study PRJEB35170, sample SAMEA104062421) | human gut metagenome | biome: human gut; feature: human-associated habitat; material: faeces | place: Denmark | collected 2012-06-12 ...
CAGGGGCAGGCCGACGTACCAGAGGGCGAGCCCGTCGATGAGGATGGCGGCGAAGCCCAGCCAGCACCGCCCGAGAAGGGAAAAAAGTCCGGCCTGAAACAGCGCCTTCCAGATAATGCTCATGTTCAGCCATGCATAGGCGGTTCCGAAACCAAGCCCGATATACAGGCGCTCGGTGTGGAACGAGCCGTACAAAAAGACGGCGGCAAAAGTGAGGAAGGCTAGCAGAGCCCAGAAGCCGCGCCCGAGGCAGAACAGCAGGACAAAGAGCAGTGCGAGGGCTTGAAGGGCTTGATAATACGGTGTGTAGGCCTCAATGAGGATGTCCGTGAGGGCGGAGGCGTCCGTGGGCAGGATGAGCGGGGCGTACAAAAACAGGCCCACGGCGAGGAGCACGATGCCTTTGCGCCAAAGGCCGAAGAGGAAAAAGGCGAACGGGCCGAGCAGGTAGGCCCAGACATTGAAGAGCAGGGCGGGGCTGACGGAAGGCCGGAAAAAGGGAACGCCAAAAAAGCGCCCGGTAAGGGTGCTGGAGGCGATGGCCTCAAAGCGGCTGTTCCCGGGCGGGGCGTTTGCCCCGTCGGTTGCTGGGGTCATTTCCGGTCCTTGCGCTTGCGTTGCCGGATGGCGAGCGTCAGGCCCGCAAGCGCGCCCCCGATCATGCCTACGCCGAAGGCTCTGGGAAGGCTGTCGGAAAAACCGGCGAGCGCGTACAGGACGCCCATAGAACCGCCGATGAGAATGCCGCGGAGAAGAAAATGTCGCATGATATCCCTGTCTCTAACGATTTCTGAGTATAGGACTCTTTTCTCTAGGTACGGTACATGCTACCGTCCGACCGAAACGAGATCTTTTGAGTAGTCGATGCGGCGGCGGCATGTCAATGCGCATCGGCCGGTGCGGCGTTAGGGAAACGGATAACGTAAGGAATAGCTGATGAAATCTCCAGTTGGTACCCCTCTGTCGTTGATGGTGTCCGTGTGCACGCTGTTTGCCCTGCTGCTTGTGGGCGGGTGCAAGTCAGAGGAGAAGGGCCGGACGGCCTCGCTTCCCCCGCCGCTCGTGGGCGTTATGACCGTCGAGGAGCGCAACGTCCCGGTCAGTTTCACCTATGCGGGGCAGACGGAAGGTTCCCGCGCCGTCGAAGTACGGGCGCAGGTTTCGGGCATCCTCATGCGCCGCGCTTATGACGAAGGGCAGTATGTCAAGCAGGGGCAGCTGCTGTTCGAGATCGAGCCGGATACCTACAGGGCGGCGCTCCGTCAGGCCAACGGCGTCATGGAACAGGCGCAGGCCAAGTTCACGCAGGCCCGCCAGAACCTGAACCGTGTTCTTCCGCTGTACAAGAAAAACGCCGTCAGCCAGAAGGACCGCGACGACGCTCAGGCCGCTTATGACAGCGCCAAGGCCGACCTCGATTCCGCCAAGGCCGCCGTGAGCGAAGCGGAAATCAAACTCAGCCACGCCTATGTGACCGCTCCGGTCGCCGGGTTCGCCAGCCGCGAATACCGTACGGTCGGCAACCTCATCACCGCCGGTTCGCAGGACGGCAGCCTTCTGACCGTGGTGAACCAGAACGATCCCATCTACGCCAACTTCGCTATCCCGAGCCCGCAGTTCATGCGCCTGCGCGCGCTGCAGGAACAGGGCCGCCTCAAGTCCGACGGGACCGTGGCCGAGATCACCCTCGCGGACGGGACGGTTTATCAAACGAAGGGCGTGATCACTTTCATCGACAAGCAGGTCAACACCAATACCAGCGTGGTCGCGGCCCGGGCCGAGTTCGTCAACCCGGATCTGTTCGTCCTTCCCGGCCAGTTCGTGCGCGTCACCCTTTCCGGCATGGAACTGGTCAACGCCATCCTGATCCCGCAGCAGGCCGTCATCCAGACGCAGAAGGGCAGTATGGTCGTCGTGATAGGCGAGGGCGACAAGGCTGAAATGCGCCCGGTGGACCTTGGCGACAATTACGGCGACAGTTTCCTGCTGAACAAGGGCGTGAAGGCTGGTGAGCGTATCGTGGTGGAAGGCGGCAACAAGGCCGTTCCCGGCCAGCCCGTGCGGGTTCAGCAAGCCTCCGTTCAGGACGCGAAGCTGCCGGATCAGCCCGTCGGCACAGGCTCCGATTCCGGCAAGGCCGAATAGGGGAGCGCTATGGAAAACAAACAAACCCCGGCGCCGGAACAGGCTCCCGAAATCAAGGAAGGCTTTTTCCTCCGCCGTCCGATCTTTTCCACGGTTATCTCGCTCATCATTACGCTGGTGGGCGCGATCGCCATTTCAGTGCTGCCCGTTGAACAGTATCCCGACCTGACCCCGCCGCAGGTGGAAGTCAACGCGACCTACACCGGCGCGAGCGCCAACGTCATCGCTGAGACCGTGGCTTCGCTGCTCGAAAGCCAGATCAACGGCGTCGACAACATGATCTACATGAACTCGGTCAGCTCGGGGACCGGAAGCATGAGCCTGACCGTGTCCTTCAATGTGGGCACGGATCCGGACCAGGCGACCATCGACGTGAACAACCGGGTTCAGCTTGCGCTGGCGCAGCTTCCGCAGGAAGTGCAGCGCATGGGCGTCTCGGTGCTCAAAAAGTCGTCCTCCATGCTCCAGATCATCTTCCTGACCTCGCCGGATCAGCGGTACAACACCATCTATCTCAGCAACTACGCATTGCTGAACATCGTCGACGAGCTGAAACGCCTTCCCGGCGTGGGCGATGCCAAAAACTTCGCGGCGCAGGACTATTCCATGCGGGTGTGGCTCAAGCCCGACGTGATGAGCCAGCTCGGGGTCACGCCCGAGGACATCGCCACCGCCTTGCGGGATCAGAACGCCCAGTTCGCGGCGGGCCGCATGGGCGCTGAGCCCATGTCCCCCGGCGTGGGCGTGACGTGGCAGATCACCACGCAGGGCCGCCTGACCACCCCGGAACAGTTCGGCGACGTCATCCTCCGCACGCAGCCGGACGGCTCCATCCTCCGCCTCAAGGACGTGGCGACCATCGAACTCGGCGCGCAGAGCTACGATTTCGTGGGCAAGTACAACGGCCTCGACGCCGTGCCCATCGGCATCTACCTCTCGCCGGGCGCGAACGCCCTTGCCACCGCCGAAGTGGTCAAGGCCAAGATGGAGGAACTGTCCAAAGAGTTCCCTGTGGGCGTGGCTTACAGCATCCCCTACGATACCACGACCTTCGTGAAGATTTCCATCGAGGAAGTGGTGAAGACGCTTTTCGAGGCGATGGTGCTGGTGTTCCTCGTGGTGTACCTGTTCCTCCAGAACTGGCGCGCCACGCTGATCCCCTGCCTCGCCGTGCCCGTATCCATCGTGGGGACGTTCGCGGGCATGTATGCCCTTGGCTTCTCCATCAATACCCTGACCATGTTCGGCCTTGTGCTTGCCATCGGCATCGTGGTCGACGACGCCATCGTCGTGCTCGAGAACGTGGAGCGGCACATCAGCGACGGGCTGCCGCCGCGCAAGGCGACCGCCAAGGCCATGCAGGAAGTGACGGGCCCGGTTATCGCCATCGTGCTGGTGCTGTGCGCCGTGTTCATTCCCGTGGCCTTCACCGGCGGCATGGCGGGCCGCATGTACCAGCAGTTCGCCATCACCATCGCGGTGTCCGTGGTCATCTCGGGCGCGGTGGCCCTGACCTTCACTCCCGCCCTGTGCGCCCTGCTGCTCAAGCCGGGGCACGGGGAGCCCAACGTTTTCTTCCGCAAATTCAACGGATGGTTTGAAGGGCTCACCGGAAAATACGTCAGCATCGTGAAGCTGCTGCTCCGGCGCAGCCTGCTTGCCGTGGGGCTGTTCGTGCTTGTGCTCGTGGGCATCGGCGGCGTGTTCGAGCGCGTGCCGGGCGGGCTCGTTCCCGATGAGGACCAGGGGTATCTTATCGCGCTGATGACCATGCCCGACGGCGCGGCCATCAGCCGCACGTCCGCCGTGGTGGAAAAGCTCGACAAGGCCATCATGGCCGATCCGCTGGTCGCGGACGTGATGAGCTTCTCCGGCATGGACGCCGTGAGCGGCGCGGCCAAGACCAACGTGGCGACGTTCTTCTTTACCCTCAAGCCGTGGGGCGAACGCAAGGCCCCCGGCGACAGCTCCTTTGATCTTGCCCGCAAGCTGTACGGCATGGGCTTTGGTCTGGAGCAGGGTTCGTTCATCGCCTTCAACCCGCCGCCGATCAGCGGCATGAGCAACACCGGCGGCTTTGAGATGTGGTTGCAGGACCGCAACGGCAGGGGGAGCGTGGAGCTTTCCGACGTTGCGCAGAAACTCGCGGAAGCGGCGAACAAGCGGCCCGAGCTGCAAGGCGTGAGTACCTCGTTCACGGTCAACGCGCCGCAGCTTTTTGTCGAGCTTGACCGCGAGAAGGCCCGCACCCTCGGCGTGAACGTGTCCGATGTCTTCCAGACGATGCAGGCGACGTTCGGTTCCTCCTACATCAACGACTTCAACCTCTACGGGCGGACGTTCCGCGTCTACACGCAGTCGGAAAAGGATTACCGGGCGCGGCCGGAAGATCTGGCGGAAGTGTACGTCCGCAACAAGCAGGACGAGATGATCCCCCTGACGGCCCTGATCAACGTGAAGCCCACGTCCGGCCCTCAGACCGTGGAGCGCTTCAACAACTTCCAGGCCGCCAAGTTCATGGGCAACCCCGCCACGGGCTACAGTTCCGGGCAGGCTATGACGGCGATGGAGGAAGTGGCCAAGGAAGTGCTGCCGGACGGGTATACCATCGCGTGGTCCGGCTCGTCGTATCAGGAAAAGCTGGTCAGCAGCGGCGGTTCGCTCGTTTTCGTGCTCGCGCTGGTCATGGTCTTCCTGATCCTCGCCGCGCAGTATGAAAGCTGGTCGCTCCCGCTCACCGTGCTGACCGCCGTGCCGTTCGGCGTGCTCGGGGCCATCACCGCCATCTGGCTGCGCGGCATCTCCAACGACGTGTATTTTCAGGTCGCCCTTGTGACGCTGATCGGCCTGTCGGCGAAAAACGCCATTCTGATCGTCGAATTTGCCAATGAACTGAATCAGAAAGGCGAAGATCTGCTTACCGCCACGCTCTCCGCCTGCCGCCAGCGTCTGCGGCCAATCCTGATGACCTCGCTGGCGTTTATCTTCGGCGTACTGCCAATGGCCACCAGTACCGGGGCGGGCTCCGGCAGCCAGCATGCCGTCGGCACCGGGGTAATGGGCGGGATGATCTCCGCCACGGTGCTGGCTATCTTCTTCGTGCCGCTGTTCTTCGTGCTGGTGCGCCGCCGCTTCCCGCTCAAGGAGCGGCCGCAATAATCGGGACGCGCCCTGACGATATTTTCGCCGGGGCCAAATAACAGAAAAGGCGACCGGACAGGTCGCCTTTTTCATGTGGTCGCTTCAACTGCATTATTATTCTGCCTGTGAAATCGCCATGCTTTTATTGCGGAAAACTATTTACGAAGCATGCCTTCGATAAAGTCTTTCCAGTTCCCCAGTTCATGTTCAATCATAATAGCCTCTCTTATTATTATGGGTGATTTTATGCAAATTCATTGATGGTTAAAAGATGGTTTGCGCTATCGCTCTGATGACTATCATTACCCCCCTGCTGAATACCCCTTTCATTCGTAAGTACTATGAGCCTAATTTGAGCAATTTAATGTGACCAGTAGCAACATTTAGCAACATTTGTACATCGGCCTATCGTCCCGGGATCGCCCTGCCGCTAGCAGTAGCCGCCGTTCGGCGCGCAAAAAATGTTCAGAGTGTAAACCTGGATATATATCAGGGGGAAAAAATGATATTTATTAAAACAATTCACGTATTATTTATTGAAGGCTTATATATTCGGAAGAATCTTAGCTAATCATTTAATTCAACGGGAAAGGTTTAATCATGCTCACCATGTACGGGATAAAAAACTGCGACACCAAAAAAAAGGCCCGCCGCTGGCTGGAAGCCCAGCAGATAGAATATCGTTTTCATGATTATCGTGTCGACAGTCTGGATCGCAGTTTATTAGACACCTTTATCGCTGAACTCGGCTGGGAAGCGCTGCTTAACACCCGAGGGACAACGTGGCGCAAGCTGGACGAAACGGTCCGCGCCGGTATCAATAACGCCGACGCAGCGGCGAAACTGATGCTGGAAATGCCGGCAATCATTAAACGCCCATTGCTCTGCGCGCCCGGTCAGCCTATGCTGCTGGGTTTCAGTGAATCAAGTTATCAGCAGTTTAACGAGGTGTAGTCTATGTCTTGCCCGGTCATTGAGCTGGCTCAGCAGCTTATTCGCCGCCCTTCCCTCAGCCCCGATGATGCGGGATGCCAGGCGTTAATGATTGAACGTCTGCGTGCGATTGGCTTTACCGTTGAACCGATGGATTTCGGCGATACCCAAAACTTCTGGGCCTGGCGCGGGCGCGGGGAAACGCTGGCGTTCGCCGGTCATACCGATGTCGTCCCGTCGGGCGATGCCGATCGCTGGATTAACCCCCCTTTTGAGCCGACTATTCGCGACGGCATGCTGTTTGGCCGCGGCGCGGCCGATATGAAAGGCTCGCTTGCGGCGATGGTGGTTGCCGCCGAGCGCTTTGTCGCCCAGTATCCGGACCATAAAGGCCGTCTGGCCTTTCTGATCACCTCGGATGAAGAGGCCAGCGCCAAAAACGGCACCGTTAAGGTTGTGGAAGCGCTGATGGCGCGCAACGAGCGTCTGGACTACTGCCTGGTCGGTGAACCCTCAAGCACCGAAGTCGTCGGCGATGTGGTGAAAAACGGCCGTCGCGGCTCGCTGACCTGCAACCTGACCATTCACGGCGTGCAGGGACACGTGGCCTATCCGCACCTCGCCGATAACCCGGTTCACCGCGCCGCGCCGATGCTGGCGGAGCTGGTGACTATCGAGTGGGATAAGGGCAACGAATTTTTTCCGCCGACCAGTATGCAAATCGCCAACGTGCAGTCCGGGACCGGCAGCAACAACGTGATTCCCGGCGATATGTTCGTCCAGTTCAACTTCCGCTTTAGTACCGAGCTGACCGACGAAATGATTAAAGCGCGCGTCGTGGCGCTGCTGGAGAAATACGCGCTGCGCTACAGCGTTGACTGGTGGCTCTCGGGTCAGCCGTTCCTGACCAGCCGCGGTAAGCTGGTTGATGCGGTGGTTAACGCCATTGAGCACTATAATGAAATAAAACCGCAGCTGCTGACTAACGGCGGCACCTCCGATGGGCGTTTTATCGCGCGTATGGGGGCGCAGGTGGTTGAACTGGGGCCAGTGAACGCCACCATTCATAAAATAAACGAGTGTGTGAATGCCGCCGACCTCCAGCTGCTAGCGCGGATGTACCAGCGCATCATGGAACAGCTGGTCGCCTGACGGCATCAATAGAGAAGAGGTAAGCGCATGGATTGGCTAACGAAATACTGGTGGGTTCTGGTGTTGGTATTTTTGGTGGGCGTGATGATTAACGTGATTAAAGATCTGACCCGCGTTGACCACAAAAAATTCCTCAACAATAAGCCGGACCTGCCGCCGCATCGCGACTTCAACGACAAGTGGGACGATGACGACGACTGGCCGAAGAACGACCCGTCGAAGAAGAAGTAAGCAATTTATTTCAGATTGCAGCAAAGACATCGCCCGGTCCACGCAACGCTTCCGCCTGCGGGACCGGTAGCCCGGACAGATGCGCAGCATCGCCTCCGGGATTTTTATTTACAGCAGTTCAATAATATCGCTGTCTTTTGGCGTGCTACCGCTGAGCGCTTCGTCGAAATAGTGCTTCGGTACGGTAAAGCGCAGATGATCGAGGGCAAACTGCATACTGCGATCGTCAATCGCGTGCCCCAAATCTTCAACAATATCCAGCGTCACGTCACCGCCGGCCTGCTGCAGCGCCTCCTGCCCCGCCACCGCCCACGCCAGATCGATCACCCGATCTTCGCCGCCGTGGATCAGGTGCACGGTGGTCGCGGTCGTCGCCGTCTCCGGCAGCGTCGCATAGCGGCCGTTAAAGGCGATCACCCGCGATGCCAAACCCGGCTCGGCTTTAATGCTCTCCAGCGACATAATCGCCCCCTGCGAGAAGCCGATCAGCGCCGTCGCCTGCGGGCTGACGCCGCTCTTCTGTTGCCAGTAGCGAACCGTTTCAATGAAGGTCGGCATGATCGCATCCACGCGCTGCTGGCGGTTTTCTTCGCTGACGCCCTGCACGGAGAACCACTGGCGCCCCGGAGGCGGGCCGCACGGCTCCGCGCCGCCGATGCTGACGATCAGCGCTTCGGGAAAGAGCGGCGCAAACCAGCTACCGATTTGCCCCGTGGCCACCGGGTTATCGCCGACGCCATGAAACAGCAGCAGCAGTTGCTGTGCAGGTGTCGCGGGACTTTGAACAATAAAATGATCGTGTTTCATGGCTGTCTCCTTAATGTCTGCAAGGAAGTTTACGCCGCAGGCGAAATATGACCATGCCATTTAGCTGAAGGAGTTAGTTAAAAAAATTGCAGCATTTGAACCTGCTGGCGCAGGGCGTTGGCACGATCCGCATTCACGCCTGATAGCGCCTGCGCCGCTTCTTCGCGCAGCCTGACCAGAAGCGCTTTCCGTCCGGATAAACCTAGCTTTCGGCAAACCGCGGTCTCATCCTGCTGCTGCAGGCGGGCCCGCAGCGCCGGAAGCGGCAGATCCACCCGTATAAGCAGGCGATTGAGGCTACCCGCCGAGGTCAGTAGCGAACGATGGGCAAAAGCAAAACCCGCCACCTCCAGCCAGTCTTCTTCACTAAGAATAGTCGCTTTCCGCTCCGGCAACGGCGAAGGCTCATCTCGCCAGTCGCGCAGCCAGAACTCATCGCGCAGCAGACGCGCGGACTCTTCGCTTGCCAGCCGCTGGCCCGCTTCGCTGAGAGGATAGAGCGCCATCGCGGTATAACAGCCGCTGCTGGCTTCCCGATGGGTGCCCAGCCGCACCAGCGTAAAACCGCAGCGTTGCCAGAAGCGCCACAGCTCAGGCGTGTAGCCGAAACTCACCGACAGATAATCCCGCTCCGCACCCTGCGACGCCGCCTGGGCCACCAGCCGCTGCCCCAGCCCTTCGCGCTGGCGAGCCGGATGCACGGCAATACGGCTGATACGCAGCCCTGTCAGCGTGGCCGCTAGCGGGCTGCCGCCGTGCGCCGCCAGCGACTGCGCCACCAGATTACCGCGCGGACGGCGGTAGCCGGCCCACACCGCCTGGCTAAGGGATGGCTCAAGACCGCCCTCCTCCACCAGCCACAGCGCCCCGGCGATGCGGTTGCCGCTGCGGGCGCAGGTAAAATGCTGCCCCGGCGCATCCATCATGCGCCGCAGGTCCAGCGGCGACGTGCGATAGTGGGCGCCGGAGAGCAGCTGATACATCGCTTCCGGTAACGCAGGCTGTCGCCGCCAGCTCTGCTGGCTGACGCTTTCCAGCGCGATATCGCCGCCTGGCGCGTGCTGAAAGGTCTCGTCGTTGAACAGCAGCAGCCGCGCAATCGCCGCCTCCAGCGGACAGCCGCTCGCCCAACGGATGGGCGCCGTCAGGCTAAACTGCCGCAGATGCGCAAAGCTGGCGCAAAACTTAAGCAAAAAGCCGCGCCCGGTCCCTTCGTACCCCTGCACGGTGGTGGTCAATAGCGTCCTTGGGAAGCGGGAGACAAGCTGGCGCAGCAGCGGCCCGGGGATAGCGGCGGCCTCATCGACAATCAGCCATCCGGCGGTGCAGTTGGAAGCCAGCAATGCGTCGGGGGCCATAAAGCGGAAATCCTCACCGGCGAAAGCCGCCATGACCTCCGTCGCCGCGCGCGCCGGTGCCGTGACGATGGCATCGCCTGCCAGCTGGCGAATAAGCATTCCCGCGAGAGCGGACTTTCCTCGTCCGCGTTCGGCGGTCAGCGCCGCAATACCGGGAGGGAAACCGGTCAGTTCGGCAAGCACGGCGGCCTGCTCCGCCTGCGGATGACCATCGGCGGGACGCCATCGCGGACGCGCGGCAAACGCCGGCACCACGCACTCTTCGCCCTGCCGCCAGAGAATGGACGCGTTATCCGCACTACTCTGTTGGCAAAAACGATAAACAAAATTCGGCGTGGAGATGGGGTCGGGAGCGTCGCTCCAGCGCAGAGAATCCGCATCAGGACGAGCCGGCCATTGCGAGAAGTCGGGCACGAGCAATACCAGCCAGCTCCCGGCGCGCAGCGTACCGGCTAACGCGGCAAACGCCGCGACGTCAAAACCCTCGCGGGCATCGAAAAAGGCGTGCTGAAATTCGCGGCCCAGTAGCGATTTCAGGGCAGCAGGCGAGGCGTATGGTTCAGGCATCGGCCGCGGACCGACCCACAGTCCGTCTGCGGCCAGCTCAGTACGTACTGTTTGCGCCTGACGCAGGGTCCAGGCATCGTCGCCGCTGAGAACCAGCAGACGACGAATACCTTCGCGCGCCATCTGCGCCGTCAGGTGACGCAGTTCATCCATGGCCGGAGAGCATTACAGCGCGTTGCCGAAGGTGTTGCACTGCGCCGGGTCGCCGCTATCAAAGCCGCGTTTAAACCAGGTATAGCGCTGCTGCGACGTCCCGTGGGTAAAGCTGTCCGGCACCACGCGCCCCTGGCTCTGCTGCTGCAGGCGATCGTCGCCAATCGCCTCTGCGGCGTTCAGCGCTTCCTGCAGATCGCCGGTCTCCATGTAGTCCTGCTTCTGCATATTGTAGCCCCAGACGCCCGCGAAGCAGTCCGCCTGTAGCTCCATTTTCACCGACAGGCGATTCGCTTCCGCCTGCGAAGCGTTTTGCTGCAGCTGGCGCACTTTCGATTCAATACCCAGAAGCTTTTGAACGTGATGGCCAACCTCGTGGGCGATAACGTAGCCCTGCGCGAAGTCGCCGCCGGCGCCGAGCTTGCTTTGCATCTCATCGTAGAATGACAGGTCGATATACACCGTGCTGTCCGCAGGGCAGTAAAAAGGCCCCATCACCGATTGGCCGGTGCCGCAGGCGGTCCGCGTCGCGCCGCGATACATCACCAGCTTCGGCTGCGCGTACTGGCGGCCCATATCTTTAAAAATCGCGCCCCAGGTATCTTCCGTGTCCGCCAGAATCACCTTCGTGAATTTCGCGGCCTCTTCATCCTGCGGGCTGATGGAGCGTTGAGTGGTGGTTTGCTGTTGTGTTACCGGTTCGCCGGTCAGCATGCCGGTTAAATCTACGCCGTAATAGCCCGCCACCAGGACAATAATCAGCAGCACGATGCCGCCTTTGCCGCTGGGGAGACGAAAACCGCCTCCGCCGCCCATCGGTGAACCTGATTGACCACGACGATCTTCCACATTGTCGCTTTCGCGACGTCCTTGCCAGCGCATAAGCACCTCAATTCATCATATTAACCAATGAATAAGATCGTAGGCGGTTCAGCGAAGGATTACCACAGGAAACAGCAAGAAGAGCGCCAGAAGAAGAAAACTTCTTCTGGCGTCGGGGGATTAGTCGAGCTTCACGCCCAGGCGATGGGCGACTTCTTCGTAGGCTTCAATCAGGCCGCCGAGGCTCTGGCGGAAGCGGTCTTTGTCCATTTTATCCATGGTTTTTTTATCCCACAGACGACTGCCGTCCGGAGAGAATTCGTCTCCCAGCACCACTTCGCCTTTGAACAGACCAAACTCCAGCTTGAAGTCCACAAGGATCAGGCCCGCGTCGTCAAACAGCTTTTTCAGCACATCGTTAGCTTTGAAGGTCAGCTCCTGCATCCGCGCCAGGTTCTCTTTGCTCACCCAGCCAAAGGTTTCGCAATAGGATTCGTTGACCATCGGATCGTGCATGGCGTCG
>ERZ1108168.1185-NODE-1185-length-11697-cov-9.104793_pt1 | contig 11697 bp, 16 predicted proteins | sample MGYA00403704_ERZ1108168 | MGnify/ENA primary metagenome ERZ1108168 (study PRJEB35170, sample SAMEA104062421) | human gut metagenome | biome: human gut; feature: human-associated habitat; material: faeces | place: Denmark | collected 2012-06-12 ...
TCGAAGCCGACACCACAAAACAGGATGACGGCACCGGCGTACACGTCGATACCGGTGCGGAACATGGGCAGGGCGGCAGTGCCGCACCGTCTGACGGCGTGACCGCTGCTTTTGCCGCGCTCAATCCTGACCTCAAACTGTAAAAAAGGAGAAGTGAATCAATATGGCAGGACCTACTAATACGCATACCCTTCAGGACCGATATTCCCCGCTTGTGGACGCCAAGCTGCGCAACACGCTGGTAACGAAAGACAACCTCATTTTCAACAACCGCTATGAGGGTAATCCCAAGGCAGGCAAGGTGAAGATCCCGGTGCGCGACACTGAGGTGGAGGTTTCCAAATACGACCGTGCAAACGGGCTTTCCCCCAAGGCTGGCGGCACCACATATCTTGATCTGGATATCGACAACGATGTCGCTGTGAACGAGCTGATCGACGGATACGAAGCGAGCGCCGTGCCGGATGGCATCGTAGCCGAGCGTCTGGACAGCGCGGGCTATGCCTTGGCGGAAGTCATTGACATAACCAGCATTAAAACGCTGGAAGCTGCGGAAAACGCCAATATTTCCACAACGAAAACGGCTTGTACAGCCTCCACCGCTTACAAAGAGGCACTGGCCGCCAAACGCACAATGAGCCGCTGCGGCGTACCCAATACCGGCCGCTGGATGATCGCTGCGCCCGAATATCTGGAAGTTCTGATGCAGGACCCGCTGTTCGTCAAGCAGGGCGATCTTTCTCAAGAGCTGGTAAAACAGGGCGTCGTGGGCCGCATCGCTGGGTTCAACGTATTTGAAAGCAATAACATGCTGTACAAAGACAAAACCTTCGCGTCGGGAAAAGAAACCACGACTGAGTTTATCTGCGGCCATCCCAACTGGTGCCACCGCGTGATGGAGTGGCAGATACCCGTGCATAAGCAGGACCTGGCGGGCTCCGGCAAATACATTGGCGCCTCTGCAGTGCAGGGCCGCAAGGTGTTTGGCACGAAAGTATCCAAAGGCCAGACGCTGTACATCAAGCGCATCGAGACCGCTGTAAGCGGCGGCTGAGAGGTGTCCTATGCTGTACTGTGATTATGACACTTACACCGCCATGGGCGGTGCTATGAGCGCAGAGCAGTATGGCGTGTGGGGGCCGCGAGCTTCCCGAAAAATCGACGAGCTGACCCTCGGCCGTGCCGAGGGCCACGCCGCCGACCTGAAAACGGAGCTGGAAGACGCCTGCAGCCAGATGGCTGACGCGATGCTGCAGCAAAGCAATGCGCGCTCACGCAGCGCCGGCGGGCTCCTTACCGCGGCGAGCAATGACGGATACAGCGAAAGCTATGCCGCCGTTGGCGCCGCCGGACGCGCCGCTGCCGGTGCGCTGTATGATATCCTGTCCGATTCTCTTGGCACAGACCCTTACGGGCTGCTGTACCGGGGGTGTTGCTGATGCTTGGCGCCGACAAAACCGTAACTATAACCCATTTCGGCTACGACAGCGGCACAGATACCGATATCGAAACCACGCGCACGCTGAGAGGGTGCAGTTGGTACGGAAAGAACAAAGCGTCTGCCGGTGCAACCGGTCTGCATCCTGTGCGCGTGTATCAATGCCGCATCCCGGAGGAAGCTGTTTCCGGCTCCCCTCTGGAGATCGCTACCGGCGACAAGATCACCTGCGGAGATATCACAGCCACGGTGCTCGACTGGCATGACAACCGCGGCCGTCCATCTCCACACTGGTATGTGGAGGCGAGCTGATGCCTATAGAATTTGACGCAAGCCTGGAATTTGACAGCGCCAGCCTCATCCTTGAGCGCCACGGGCTCGCCCTTGGCGGCCCGGCTCAAACGTTCGTGGACAGTGAAGTCATCCGATACTGTGACCCAAAGGTACCGTTTGAGACCGGCATGCTGAAAGACAGCGCGCTGGCGGCGTCCGTTATCGGGCAGGGAACCATAGTGTACGACACGCCATACGCCAGACGGATGTACTATAACCCTCAGTATAACTTCAATGAAGCGCCCGAACGCGGCGCTTACTGGTTCGAACGGACCATGGCAGAGCATAAGGAGGATATCGTCAGCGGAGTTCAGGCTATCGTAGGAGGTGGCGGTAATGGGTGACGCACTGACGGCTGCACGCACATGGCTGCGTGAATGCCCACTGATAGACAAAAATGACCGATTCAACGTCAATTATCTTGGCGACCGGGCGGTAGAGTACGCGCTCACGCTGGCGAGTGAAACCCATAAGGAAGATGTGTGCGGGTACGATATCGCCACGTATAACATGGTGTTTCTGGCCCGTCTGCCGTTCGGAGCTCACATGGGGACCAATATCGCTTCTGCGGAGCTCTTTTCAGGACTTTCCAGATGGATCCGCGCACAAAACCGGACGCGCCGATACCCCACAGGCATCGATGGATACCATGTCGAACGCGTCAGCACAGCGAACGCCGGAGTTATCGTTACTGCCGGCGCAAACACCGCAGAATATCAATTACAAATTCAACTGATTTTAGAGGAGGCATAACCATGGCGGATACCGCAGCTGCTATCAATCTTGCGAACGGCCTTAAGGCCGACCGTAAGCTCGAAATGATTTTTGTAAATATGGGGACCGGTGAAACCGAAGAGTGGGAGCTTCTTGGCCGCGGCGTAGAGGATGCAAGCGTAGCATTCAATCACGACACGAACCAGACGACCGACATTCTCGGCATTACCGACACGGAGGTAAGCCCCGCAAAGCCTGAGCTCGACCTTGACCCCTGTACCATCCGCGGTGGGCAGAAACTGAGCGCAAAGCTTCTCGACATCGAGCGCCGCAACGCCATTGCAGAGCTGGGACAGTTCACCATTCTTCATGTGCACTGCTTTCTCGGCACTGCATCCGCATTCACCGCTGAAAAGCACACCAACTGCACGATCGTACCGCAGAGCCTTGGCGGAAGCACCTATGTCGGCATGCCGATGAACGTGTATCTCAGCAATGAAAAAGTCCTCGGCACAGCTACTGTCGCAAACGGCGTGCCTACTTTCACGCCGACCACCGCAGCATAACAGGAGGGATGCGTAATGGCAACGCTTAAAATTGACCTTGGGCTCAAGAGTTTTGAAGTTTGCGACACCGACGGGAATACCCTCGGCACAATCCGTTTTAACCCTTCCGACCCGGGGCTGCTGCCCCGGTGGAAGGACGCCGAGAAGCGCGTGCGCGAATTGGCAAGCACTCCAGAAGGAGAATACGACACGGCGGACGGTCTGGCCATGCTTGACCGCGAGGTGAAAGCGCAAATCGACCATGCTTTCGGCACGCCAGTTTCGGAAGTGTTCTTCCAGCAGGTCAGCAGCCTTGCGATCTGCGAGGACGGCAGCATGGTACTCGACCACGTTCTGCAGGCTGTTGAACCTATTATTCTGGAGGCACAGAAAACTGCACAGGCCAACAGCGAAGCCCGCATTAAAGCGCATACCGGAAAATACGAGGGTAAGGCCATCGGCCTTGCGCCCGAACAGCGGTGAGCGCGTGGAGCCTGCCCACGACCGCGACTGTTGACGGAAAAGAAACGCCCATCCGCTCGGATTTTCGCGCCGTGTTGGATGCACTGGCTGCATTGGATGACTTGGATCTGACAATGCCCGAAAGGGCTGCCGCATGCGTGCGTATACTCTATCCCGAGTGGAAGGATATACAGGATTGGGATGGAGCGTTCAAAGCAGCAATGGAATTTATCAATCTGGGTGAACCCACGCCTGAAAACCAGCCGCCCAAGCCAAAGCTTGTCGACTGGACAAAGGACGCGGGATTGATCGCCCCCGCCATCGATGCGGTGCTCGGATATTCCTGCCGCCGGTGCGATTACCTGCACTGGTGGGAGTTTATCGGAGCATACAGCAGCATCGGGCGGGGGCTTTTTGCTACCGTTGTGGGCATACGAAGCAAACGGATAAAGGGCCAAAAGCTGGAAAAGTACGAGCAGGAATTTGTCCGGGACAACCCGGACCTGATAAGCATTGCACCAACGCTGACCTCGGAGGAGCAGGCATTTTTTGAACGATTGGGGGTGTGAGCATGGCGGACGGAAGAATCGTAATAGACACCAAAATACGCAAAGATCAGGCGTTGAAAGACCTTGCTGTATTGCAAAAAGACGCAAAAAGCACCGCCGCGGAAATAGCTAAGCTCGACCAAAAACTGGCAGCTGCAAAAAGCGATACAAAACTGGCGGACAATCTCCGCCAAGCCCAAAAGGCTGCTGCGGATACCGCTGCGGAGCTTGATAGAGTCAACACAAAGCTGGAAACTGCAAAACAGACAGAACTTGCCAAAATCAAAGCCACACCAGGGTTTCAGAACTTTAAGCCCTCGACGCTCTCAAACATGGCAACAAACAACGCAATGCTCAACAACCCGGAGGCGGTAAAGCAGTCAGAAGCGCTCGCTGCAACGCTTTCGAAACAGGAGGCGGCGGTAAGCGCGGCAAAGGCCGCAGTAGACGCGCATGCACAGAGCACGCAGCATATGGCCGCAGCGCAACAGGTTTTGCGCGAACGGTTGGACGGAATCAATGCCGCAATGGGCGCGCAGCAAATAAAGGCGAGAGCTGCAAGTGCCATGTCGAGCTTTGTTCTGGGTATTTCTTCCTTTGCGCGCAAGGCACACCGCGCTGTCAGCCGACTTTCCGACGGTTTCAAACGCCTTACAGCACGAACCAAGCTGGGTGGAAAGGCAGTGGGACATTTCGGCAGCCGGCTGCGTGAAATTGCGCTCGGTGCATTGATATTTAATGGGATCTCCAAAGCACTGCGCGGCTTCGTGACCGGAATGAACAATGCGCTCACGAAATCCGGCGCATTTACATCTGCCCTTTCCAACCTCAAGGGAGCCGCCCTGAATGCTGCTGCGCCGCTCGTCTCAGCGCTCACTCCAGCCCTGACCGCTATTGCAAATGCCGCAGCAATCGCGCTGTCGTACATCGGCAGGCTATTCGCATTTTTCAGCGGGAAAAGCATTGCAAGCCTGAAATCCACTGCGAAGGCCATGGGCGGAGTGGCCGCCGGTACAAATGCCGCAAAAAAAGCGCTGGCCGGTTTCGACACCATCAACACGCTGGATACCAGTTCCGGTTCTGGTGGTGGCAGCGCATCACCGCCAAACCTTGCTTACGAGGCAAGCAATCCGTTCCTCGACAGCCTGACGGATGCCATCAAGGGCGGCGATTGGGCCGGAGCCGGTACAATGCTTGCGGACAAGCTCAACAGTATTATTGCCGGCTGGGACGCCTATGGCTGGGGGCAGAAACTGGGCGGGATGCTGCAGAACGGGATATCGTTTGCGTTCAGCTTCTTTACCACGTTCGATTGGAACGGGCTTGGGGCCAAGCTGGCCGGCTTTGTCAACGGCCTTCTGAACCAGGTGGACGGCGCACAGCTTGGCGCACTCTTCGCATCAAAATTCACGATTGCGATACGTACACTCGGCACTTTTCTCGCGAACCTCGATTGGGCAATGTTGGGCGCACAGATCAGCAGTTTTGCGATTGGCTTTATCGATGCTCTTGCAGAGGCCATTCAAAGTGTGGATTGGGGAAAAATCGGAGAAGGGATATTGGATATGCTCGAGGCCATTGATTGGGCTGGCCTTCTGCGTTCCCTCGGCGGCCTCATTGAGCCGCTGCTGCCATCACTACTGATGGGGTTGGTGATTTTTTCCAGCCTACAGCTGCTCCGTATGTTCGGCGCCCAACTTCTGCCCATGCTGCTGTCTGGGCTTGGCTCCTGCATCAGCACTCTTTTCACAAGCATATTGCCCCATGTCGTCTCCGGCATAGGCACGCTGCTCTCTACCATCGTTGCGGCTATTGGTTTGTGGCCGACAATCCTGCTTGGGCTCGTCATCCTCTTCATTGCCGTTATCGCCAAATGGGGTGACCAGATACAGGCGAAACTGCAGGAGATCGATGCATTTCTGCAAAATATCTTCGTGACTGACTGGAGCCAAAGCTTTGGCATCCTGGGAAATCTGCTGAACGCGTTTTTTGCGAACGTAAAAAACATTTGGAACAGCATCAAACTGATATTCGATGGCATCATCGACTTTATCCGCGGCGTGTTTACGGGAGACTGGGAACGCGCATGGAAAGGAGTCAAAGAAATCTTTGCCGGTATCTTTGGTGCTCTAAAGGCCATCGCACTCGCACCCATCAATGCAATTATAGGCATCCTGAATGGTCTGATCGACTCTATCAACTGGGTCATTGAGAAAGTCAACGGCATATCGTTCACAAACCCGTTTACTGGGAACACGGTAGGCTTTAACTTCCCGAGTATCGGAAAAATCCCCTACCTTGCACAGGGCGCGGTCATTCCGCCGAATCGTGAGTTTATGGCCGTTCTGGGCGACCAGAGCAGCGGCACCAACATCGAAGCCCCGCTGGAGACCATCAAGCAGGCACTGTCCGAAGTGATGACGCAGCAGGGCGGCGGAGACATCAACATCAAATTCACCGGAGACCTTGCCCAGCTGGCAAGAGTGCTGCACCCGGTCATTGAACGTGAGCAGCACCGCAGAGGAACGAGACTTGTAAAGGGGGTAGTGTGAGGATATGGCTGCACAACCTCCTACTTTCCTTCTTGACGGCAAGGCGTATAACGTGCTGGTGACCAGCCACAGCCGTTCATTTTCCATCCTGGACAGCGAAAAAACCGGACGAACCGCCGACGGTGAGATGTTCCGGGACGTCATCGGTACTTTTTACAACTACAAGATGACCATCCGTGCACGGGCAAACGGCGTCGGGGCGGCGGATCTGGACGCTCTGTGGGACATTTTGAGCGAGCCGACCGTATCCCATGTGTGTACATTCCCATACAATCAGGGCACCATCACACAACGCATGTACATCACGAGCGGCGAGCAGGCTCTCATCAGGCTTGACCCAGACCACACGCAATGGGGCGAGATACAGCTGTCATTCGTCGCCATGAGCCCGAGGAGGCGGCCCAAATGAGTGTGTATGCGAAATACCTCGACTATCCTGTAGGGGCACAGGACGCCGGCACAGCCGCTTGGACCGGAGGACAGGGCTTCTGCAGTAGCTCTCGGCTGATGGCGGGAGTGGATGATGTAGCAGTAGCTACACTGGAGCCGGGAGAATGGGTATTGGACGGCAGCCGGACAGTGACCGACGGGGAGCCCACGGCCTGCTGGAGCCTCAACCGGAGCGGCGATGATTGCGTGTTTGAGACGCACCCCGAGATAGACATTACCTTCACCGCTCCGTACACCGCAACCGGCCTGACGTTCACGTTCAGCCCGTCCACCGGGCAGTATTGCAGCAAACTGCGGGTGCGGTGGTATAGCGGCACCACGCTGCTGGCTGACACGACAGCAGAGCCTGACGACCCACAGTGGGTACTTACACAGACGGTAGAGAGCTTCGACCGCATCAACATTCAACTGCTGGCGACAAACCACCCCGGGCACTTCGCCAAGCTCACCCAGTTACGTATTGGCCAACTGATTACACTGGACGAAACTGAACTCACCCGAGTACAGTACCTGGCCGAGGTCGACCCGGGGATGACTGAACTTTCGGTGGATGAGTTCACATTGGAGTTCAACGACCGACACGGGCGAGACTACGCACCGCAGGAACACCAGGCAATTGAGCTGTACGTGGATGGCGGCCTGCGGGCCGCGCACTACATACGCACCTCGACCCGGGAAGGCTCGCACTTCTACACTTTCACCACTCAATCCATCCTCGGGCGGCTGGACGACGACTTCCTCGGGGGCGTCTACGAAGCCGTCCCTGTGGCAACTTTGTTAACCGGCATCCTGGGAACCATCGAATACAGCCTGGCCGAGGATTTCACCGCCGCCACCATCAGCGGATACCTGCCCATCTGCACGCGCCGGGAAGCACTCCAGCAAGTGGCGCTTTCCATTGGCGCCATGGTTACTACGCAGGGAGGATACGCGGTGCGGTTCATACCACGACCAGACGGAGTGGCATCCACCATCCCGGCATCCCGGATCTTTCCCGGGGCCGGGGTTGAAACCGCCTCCCGGGTTGCTCGCGTAGAGGTGGTCGCACACAGCTACGCTGCCGGGGACGAGACAGAAGAACTCCTGCGCTCAGAACCGATATCCGGAGAGGCTGTGATGTACACTTGGGACGCACCACACTATGGTTATGCTATCACGGGAGGCACATTGGTGGATAGCGGCGCCAACTGGGTGACGATCACCGCCGAGGGCGAAGTCACCCTGACCGGCAAGAAGTACATCCACACCACGCGCACGCTGGCCAAGACAAATCCGCAGGCACTCGCAGCAGAGCGCGGCAATGTGGTGCGGGTGGAGCAGGCCACGCTGCTGACCGTTGAGAACGCCGCAGCGGCGTTGGAGCGGCTGTATGCATTCTATCTGCTACGACAAACCCTGACCGAAGAAATCGTAGTGAATGGGCAACAGGCCGGCGAACGAGTGGTCAGCTACAGCAACTGGGGCCGGAACATTGACGGGTTCGTCACCCGGATGGAGCAGGACATCACTCGGAGTGCAGTGACCGCCGCAATTACCGTGGTAGGGCTGGAGCTGCCCGCACAAACCGCAGTTGGGTATGCTGGCCAGATGTTTGCTGCCGAGGAGGTAATATTTTGATAGATCTTGTGATTGACCGCACGGAAACAGACGTCCTGCTGGGCAACTCCAAGGGGATATATCAAGCCGAGGACCTCAACCGGGTAGGACAGGCGGTGGAAGAACTGGCTGCACTGCTGCCTCAGCTCGATCTGCAAGCGGCAGTGGCGCCGAAAACCGACTGGGCGCCGCCAGAGGCATATGACCCAGACAAATGGATACGCACAGCAAATATGGCCGTGTATTTGGAGAACGTGACGACCTTACTGTCTACTATGGGGATTCTCGCTCCGGCGGATTTCCCGGTGGACATGAACTTCTTGACCTACCGTGGGGCGAACGCCATAGAGAAAGCGCTCCTGCAAGTGCACGACCGCATCTGCGGTATTCAAAACGCTTATCAATACAGCGGCGCTGCATACGCCGGAGAGGAGACAGGATTATGACGGACCGAGTACCTGGCGCGCCGGGACGGTACACAGCAACCATTACCGCAAGTGACCTGCAAAAACTACAGGCCGGAGAAGCTTTCAACATCACTCTGACACGCAACGATGCGCCGATAACCGAGGGCACACCATACAGCAAGGCAGCGGTGCTTCCAGACGCATTGGCCTCCGTGTTGTGTCCCGACGTAACAGACCCCAGCCCCGCAGACGCATTTTCTGCGCTGCTGGCTTTGCTGAATGCAATCGGCGCAGACGGTGGTTCAGTAATTGGAATCGAACACGGCGGCACAGGAAAAGCAACTGCTGCTGAAGCACGGGCCGCCCTCGGAGCCGAACCCGCTTTCACAAAAAATACTGCCTTCAACAAGAACTTCGGCACAGCGGCGGGCACCGTGTGCCAGGGCAACGACGGCAGGCTTTCCAATGCGCGGCGGGCCAGCAATATATCAATGGGCTACGACGGGAATTTGTGGATCAGCTATTCGTGAGGGGTCGGGAGCATGGCGCTATATTACAACAGCAATAACGTTCCGCAATCGAACAATGTATATCACAACAGTAATGCCAGCAACAAGGTTTATCACAACAACAACCTTGTTTGGCAAAAGCAATTTTTCATTTACAATAACGGCGTAATAGGGAATAACGGAAATATTTGGGTGCACTGGAGCGCCTATCCCAACAACTACGAATTTAACAAAAATGAAAACGGGAAACTGATAGCCCGCGGCGGTTATGGTGATACGCAGCTAAAAATTATAAGCGGCGGATATAACGTTTCCGGATACAGTATGTTGCACGTTGTGGGAAATTATGAACTGAACATAGCAAACTACGGTGAGGATTGGTTCGGGCTTTCCAGCGTTGCAAATGACTATAACCCGAATATTTGCAATCAGTATATGAAGATAGGCGACACAGCAAAGAGTTTTCACCTTCAAATCCCGTTCAGTTTTAACGGCACAGCTTATTTTAACTGGCGATTCCTGACGTTCCACAAGATGTACATATCACAAATTTATGTTGTATAGGAGGTACACAAAATGCTGAAAATCACACTGGAAAACGGCAGCGCCTACGAGGTGCTGGGCGACACCGCCTGTTACCCGTCCATGTCCACCACGGCGCGCAGTTATCTTGAAGTCCACATGCCGTCGGACGCGATGACGCTGGACGAGTTCTATGCGCTGATGACCGACAGCGAGGCGACGAAGAAAATCACCCTGGAGAACATCGACGCAGAGCATCCGGAGAACGATTACACCAATATTTATGCGGATTTCACCTACCCGCGTTCTGTCGGCAAGAAGTGCGTGACGAAGGTGGGCTATGCGACGGGCGAGCCCATCGAGGAGACGCACCTTGTGGCCGTGCTGGAGCAGCTGACCTATGTGGAGCGCCAGCTTGCTGCGCTGGGGCTGTAAAGGAGGACAAGCTATGGAACGAGCAAGATTTCCCATGGAGTTCCTACGGGTAACTCAAGGCCCCAATGTAGGAAGCCATGTAGGCAGCAGGGCGATGGATTTCGGCGGCAGGGATACCGGGTGCGATGCAGTCTATGCGCCTTTTACCGGACGCGTAGCGCGTGTGCGTACGGATTCCAGCCACGAGACCTATTTTGAAAGTATGGAGCCTGTAGAATTTGCCGACGGAACTGTGGACTACATGACCGTAACGCTGATGCATGACAACGTGCTGGACGTTCGTGCCGGGCAGGTGCTGCACCAAGGCGAGAAGATAGGCGACGAAGGCGGTTTTGGCAGCGGCAGGCCGGGGCGCTTCGGGGCGCATCTGCACCTTGAGGTGAGCCGGGGGCGTGGTATCGCATACCAGGTGCGCAACGCACAGGGCACATACTGCACGCCGCAACAGGTAGATGTGTGGTCTGCGCTGTGGCTGGGGATGGATGTGCAGGTGTTGGACGGTGGCGGATGTCCGTGGAAACGAGATATAAAGGAGGAAAGCGACATGAAATTTCTGAAAGTGACGAGCGGCAAATGCGAGGTGTTCACCGCGCCTGACGTGAACGCGGTGGACAAGTCCTATAACGGCGGTAAGCTGATCGAGGGAACATGCTACCCGGTGCAGGCCGAGGTGGGCAGCTCCGGCGGGTACAGTTGGGTGCGCATCTTCGTGGCGGGGGTGCAGCGTTACGCCGCCGTGCTGGCCGACCGCTGCCAGCTTGTGACGCTTTCCCCGGGCGACGCGTTCACGGCCTGTGTGGCGCAGGGAGGCGGCGATACGACGGAACTGGAAAAGCAGCTTGCAGAGGCGAACGCCCGAGCGGATGAAGCGGACCGGCGTGCAGCCGCAGAGACGCAGCGCGCTGACCGGGCGGAAGCTGGGGAAAAACGCGCGAACGAGCAGGCGGGCGAATATTTGCAGCGCATCGAATCGGCCAAAACTGCGTTGGGGGTGTAAGGCGATGGAGAACATCATCGTCGCGCTTATCACGGGCCTGCTGTCTCTGGTGGGCGTAGTGATTACCAATACGGCGGCCGCCCGGCGCACAGAGAACAAAATCACCACAGCGCAGGCCGTGACGGACACAAAGCTGGACGAGCTGACGCGGGAGGTGCGGGAGCACAACGGCTTTGCCCGGCGCATGCC
>ERZ1108168.1214-NODE-1214-length-11453-cov-2.444464_pt1 | contig 11453 bp, 9 predicted proteins | sample MGYA00403704_ERZ1108168 | MGnify/ENA primary metagenome ERZ1108168 (study PRJEB35170, sample SAMEA104062421) | human gut metagenome | biome: human gut; feature: human-associated habitat; material: faeces | place: Denmark | collected 2012-06-12 ...
GCGAAGTGTCAGATCGTCTTGTCGCCCTCGGCGGCGCGTCGGGGCTGGCGGAATTCCCCGAGCTGTGCGGCGCGGAAGGGGATATCGTTCAGCGCTGCACGACCCGCGAGCTGAAAGAGAAGTTTCTGTCGCTGATGAAAAACTATGAGCATGTCGCGAACTTCTTCGGCACCACCATCGCCGATAATCCCAGCCCGGGAAACATTGCCGATGGGCTGATCACTGACGCTATCAAATCCGCCGGCGCGGCGAAAAAAGGCGGCAGGGCGCCGGTAAGCGCGGTATGCGACTATGCCGAACCGATGGGAGAAAGCGGCCTTTCGCTGGTCTGTACGCCGGGCAACGATGTGGACGCGGTAACGGGCCTGGTCGCGGCGGGGTGCAACGTGGTGATCTTCTCAACCGGGTTAGGTACGCCGACGGGGAACCCTATCGTGCCGGTGCTTAAGGTTTCAACCAACTCCGCGCTGGCGAAAAAGATGCCGGACATTATCGATTATGACTGCGGGCCGATTATCGAAGGTACGCCGCTGGCGGACATCGCCGACGGCCTGTTTGAGAAAATCATCGCCACCGCCAGCGGAACCTGGCGCACCAAAGCGGATGCGCTCGAACAGTATGATTTTATGTTGTGGAAGCGCTCTCTGGAGCTGTAGGAATCCAGCAAAACGCCCGGCAGACGCCGGGCGTTTTGACTTCACTAGCCGCCCAGATAGGCGCTACGTACCGCTTCATTCGCCAGCAGCGCGTCGCCGGTATCCTCCAGCACCACGTGGCCGTTTTCCAGCACGTAGCCGCGGTCGGCCAGCTTCAGCGCCTGGTTGGCGTTCTGCTCGACGAGGAAGATGGTCATCCCCTGCTCGCGCAGCTGTTCAATGGTGTCGAAGATTTGCTGAATGATGATCGGCGCCAGACCGAGCGAAGGCTCATCCAACAGCAGCAGGCGCGGCTGGCTCATTAGCGCGCGACCGATGGCCAGCATCTGCTGCTCGCCGCCGCTCATGGTCCCCGCCATCTGGGTACGCCGCTCTTTCAGCCGGGGAAACAGACTGTACATGCGATCGCGCAGGCGGGGAAAGCCGGCGAGGTTGTTGTAGGCCCCCATGCGCAGGTTTTCTTCGATGGTCAGGTTGGTGAAGATGCGTCGCCCCTCGGGCACCAGCGCCAGCCCCTTACGCACAATCTGATGCGTCTGGCTGCGGGAAATATCCTCGTTGAGAAAATTGACCCGCCCGGTGGAACGCACCAGGTTGACGATCCCGTTGAGGGTGGAGGTTTTCCCCGCGCCGTTACTGCCGATAAGGGTCACAATCTCCCGGTCGTGAATATCAATGTCCACCCCTTTCAGCCCCTGAATCACGCCGTAAAACACTTTTAACTCGCGCGCGCTAAGCATAACGAACGTCCCCCAGGTAGGCGGAAATCACGTCCGGATCCTGAATGGCTTCGGACATCAGGCCGCTGAACAGCGGTTTGCCGTACTCCAGCACCATCACCCGCTCGCACAGCTTGTTGACGAACGGCATATCGTGCTCGATCAGCAGCACGCTGAGCCGGTAGTCGTTGCGCATGCGGAAGATCAGATCCGCCAGATCTTCCGTTTCTTTCGGGTTCATTCCGGCGGCGGGTTCGTCGAGCAGCAGTAATTTTGGCGACGTCGCCAGCGCGCGGGCGATCTCCACCTTGCGCTGGTTGCCGTAGCTGAGGTTGGTGGCCTGCACGTCGGCGAAATGGGCGATGCCGATATCGTCCAGAATCGCCATCGCTTTGGCCTTTGCCGCCCGCTCGGCGGGGAAGTAGCGGCCAATATGCAGCGCCGCTTCCAGCAGCGAATAGCGGCTGGCGCTGTCGAGGCCGACCATCACGTTTTCTAATACCGTCATCGAGTTAAACAGGCGGATATTCTGAAAGGTGCGGGCGATCCCGGCGTTGACCACCCGGTTCGGCTTCAGCCCTTTTAGCGATTTTCCCGCCAGGGTCACGCTGCCGCTGGTCGGTTTATAGTTGGCGGTAATCACGTTAAACATCGTGGTTTTGCCCGCGCCGTTAGGGCCAATCAGGCCAAAAATTTCCGCCTCGTCGACGTGGAAACTGACGCTGTCGATGGCCCGCAGGCCGCCGAACTGCATGGTCACGTCCTGTACCTCTAAAATGACCTTATTTTGCGCCATAGCCGCGGCCCCTTTTGCCCACTTGCCAAATCTCTTTTTTGCCCAGCAGACCTTCGCGGGCGAACAGCATGATGATCAGCAGCAGCAGCGAGAACACCACCATTCGCAGCCCCGGATACGCGCCCAGATCGTGACCGAAGAACTGGAGCGGCTGGTCGAGAAAGCGCAGCCACTCGCCGCTGCCGACCACCAGCACGGTGCCGAGCAGCGCGCCGGTAGTGCTGCCCAGGCCGCCGAGCACGATAATAATCAGCAGCTGGAAGGTGAGCATAAAGTCGAACAGGCCCGGCGAGATGGTGGTCAGCAGCGAGGCCAGCAGGCCGCCGCCGATCCCTTCGAAGAAGGCGCTGGTGGCGAAGGCGCAGGTTTTAATGCGAAACGTGTTCACCCCCATGGCGATAGCGGCGTCTTCGTCGTCGCGCACCGCCTTCATCATTCGCCCGTACTTCGACCACACCAGCTGCAGAATCATCCCGGTCGCCAGCAGGGCGAACAGTCCGCACCAGAACAGCAGGTGCGGCTGCTGCGGGATGTCGTTGAGGCCAATCGCGCCGTTGGTGATCTGCGGGTTGTTGATAGCGAGGATTTTAATGATAAAGCCGAAGCCGAGGGTCACAATCGCCAGGTAGTCGCCGCGCACGCGGAAGACCGGCAGAGCCAGGCACACCGCCAGCGCCGCCGCGCACAGGCCGCTAATCAGCAAGGCGGGCAGGAAACCGGCGTGCAGCACGAGGATCCACGGGCTGGGCGCGGCCATCTCAAACATATCCAGCTTGCTGTCGCTGGAGAGGATCAGCAGGGCGGTGACGTAAGCGCCGACCGCCACAAAGCCGTTGGGCTCCAGCGACAGCTGCCCGGTCACGCCGTTGATCAGGTTGTAGCTGACCGCGAGGATCATAAAGACAAAAATAGTGCTGATGACGCGAATAATGTAGTCGTTGAAGACGACGTTGATCCCGGCCAGCAGCGCGACGCAGAGAACAATAATGACCAGGTTGCGCAGCTGCGCCCCGGCGGTAGTCGTAGCGTTGAGCATCAGAAACGGCTCCTTTCCAGACGTTCATCGCCCATAATGCCAACCGGGCGGAACAAGAGGACCAGAATCAAGAACATAAAGGCAAAGGCGTCTTTGTAGCCGCCCAGCTCGGGAAAGAGGGCAACCGCCACCACTTCGGTAAAGCCGAGAATAAAGCCGCCGAGTACCGCGCCGGTGAAGCGACGGCGGAAACCATCGTCAGCGCCGCCAGCGGCATTGGTCAGGAGGCAGCGTAATGTGGCGACAACTACTGAAACACCGCGAAGCGCTGCTGGCGGCGGTCATCATTTTGATGATCGGTGCGATCGGCAGCCGGGCGCCGTCATTCGTCTCGCCGGGCAATCTGGTGGAGATGTTTAACGACACCGCCATTCTGATCATCCTCGCCCTCGGCCAGATGATGGTGCTGCTCACCAAAGGCATCGATCTGTCGATGGCCGCCAACCTGGCGCTGACCGGGATGATCGTCGCCCTGCTCAACGCCCACTATCCGGGTATCCCGGTGGCGGCGCTGCTGGCGCTGGCGACCCTGCTGGGCCTGCTGATGGGGATGATTAACGGTCTTCTGGTCTGGCGGCTCGGTATTCCGGCCATCGTGGTCACCTTGGGCACCATGAGTATTTACCGCGGGATTATCTTCCTGCTCTCCGACGGCGGCTGGGTGAACTCGCACCAGATGAGCGCCGATTTTCTCGGCCTGCCGCGCGCCTCGCTGCTGGGGCTGCCGCTGCTGAGCTGGTGCGCCATCGCCGCGCTGCTGCTGGTGGGCTATTTCCTGCGCTACAGCCGTACCGGCCGGGCCTTGTACACCGCGGGCGGCAACGCGACGGCGGCGTACTACACCGGGATTAACGCCGGAAAAATGCAGTTTGTCAGCTTCTGCCTCTCCGGCGCGCTGGCCGGGTTCTGCGGCTATCTGTGGATCTCGCGTTTCGCCGTCGCCTATGTCGATGTCGCCAACGGTTTTGAACTGCAAGTGGTCGCCGCCTGCGTCATCGGCGGCATCAGCACCATGGGCGGGACCGGACGGGTGCTCGGCTGCCTGTGCGGCGCGCTGTTCCTCGGCGTTATCAATAACGCGCTGCCGGTGATTGGCATTTCGCCGTTCTGGCAAATGGCCATTTCCGGCGCGGTGATCGTGATTGCGGTGCTGCTTAACGAGCGCAGCAATAAGACCCACGGGCGGTTAATCCTGCGCAACGCGGCGCTGGCGCGGCAGAAACAGGCGGTGAAATCATGAGCAAAATAATGATGTCTGAAGAGATGAAAAGCGCCCCGGCCGCGCCGTCGCCGCTGCGTCGTCTGCTGTGCTGGGAAGGGTTTCTGCTGGCGGTGACCCTCGCGGTATTCGTGGTTAACGCCCTGGCGTCGCCCTACTTCCTTAATATCTGGAACCTGTCGGACGCCACGTTTAACTTCACCGAAAAAGCGATCATCGTGCTGCCGATGGCGATGTTGATTATCGCCAGAGAGATCGACCTTTCGGTGGCGTCGACGATGGCGCTGAGCTCAACGGCAATGGGCTTCTGCGCGGCGGCGGGTATGGATACGCCGCTGCTGGTGGCCGTCGGGCTGGGCGTGGGGCTGCTGTGCGGCCTGTTCAACGGTATCCTGGTGACGCGCTTTAACCTGTCGTCGATCGTCATCACCATCGGCACCATGAGCCTGTATCGCGGGATAACCTACATTCTGCTCGGCGACAAGGCGCTCAACCACTACCCGGAGAGCTTCGCCTGGTTCGGCCAGGGCTACGTATGGGGGGCGCTCTCTTTTGAGTTCGCGCTGTTTATCCTCCTCGCCGCCGCCTTTACCTTCCTGCTGCATAAAACCAACTTTGGCCGCCGGACCTACGCCATCGGCAATAACCCGACCGGGGCCTGGTTCTCTGGGATCAACGTTAAGCGCCACAATCTGATGCTGTTCGCGCTGGTCGGGCTGATGGCCGGGCTGGCGGCGGTACTGCTGACCTCGAGGCTCGGCAGCACGCGTCCGACGCTGGCGATGGGCTGGGAGCTGGCGGTCGTCACCATGGCGGTGCTCGGCGGCGTCAATATTCTCGGCGGCTCCGGCAGCATGGTGGGGGTGATTATCGCCGCCTTCCTGATGGGGCTGGTGACGTTTGGCCTGAGCCTGCTCAACGTGCCGGGGATCGTGATGTCGATCATCATCGGCGCGATGCTGATCGTGGTGATCTCGCTGCCGATTATTACCCGGCGGATGATGCAGCGAAGACGAATTTAATTTCCCCCTCATCCTCAATCCCGGAGGCGGTGCTACGCACCTGTCCGGGCTACCGGCCCACCCTGTAGCCCGGGTAAGGCGCCAGCCGCGACCCGGGGATGGGTGAGGGGAAACGGATTTCCCAAAATCAATATTAAGGAGAATTATCATGAGTTTTATGTTGGCACTGCCCAAAATCAGCCTTCACGGCGCAGGCGCAATCGGCGATATGGTCAAGCTGGTGGCGGGTAAACGCTGGGGCAAGGCGCTGATCGTCACCGACGGCCAGCTGGTGAAGCTGGGGCTGCTCGACAGCCTGTTCGCCGCTATGGATGAACAGCAGATGGCTTACCATCTGTTTGACGAGGTGTTCCCTAACCCCACCGAGGCGCTGGTGCAAAAAGGCTACGCGGCGTATTGCGAGGCCGGGTGCGATTACCTTATCGCCTTCGGCGGCGGCAGCCCGATTGATACCGCCAAAGCGGTCAAAATCCTCACCGCCAACCCGGGGCCATCGACCGCCTACTCCGGGGTCGGCAAAGTGACCAACCCCGGCGTGCCGCTGGTGGCGATCAACACGACCGCCGGAACGGCGGCGGAGATGACCAGCAACGCGGTGATCATCGACGCCGAGCGCCAGGTGAAAGAGGTGATTATCGACCCCAATATCATCCCGGATATTGCCGTCGATGACGCCAGCGTGATGCTGGATATTCCGCCCGCCATTACCGCCGCCACCGGCATGGACGCGCTGACCCACGCCATTGAAGCCTTCGTGTCCGTTGGCGCGCATCCGCTGACCGACGCCAACGCCCTGGAGGCGATTCGCCTGATCAACCTGTGGCTGCCGAAAGCCGTGGACGACGGACATAACCTTGAAGCCCGCGAGCAGATGGCGTTTGGCCAGTATCTGGCGGGCATGGCGTTTAACAGCGCCGGTCTCGGCCTGGTGCACGCGCTGGCCCATCAGCCGGGCGCCACCCACAACCTGCCGCACGGCGTGTGCAACGCCATCCTGCTGCCGATCATCGAAAACTTTAACCGCCCGAACGCCATCTCCCGTTTCGCCCGCGTGGCGCAGGCGATGGGCGTCGATACCCGCGGCATGAGCGATGAGGCGGCCAGCATGGAGGCGATTAACGCCATCCGCGCGCTGAGCAAACGCGTCGGCATTCCGCAAGGCTTCAGCCAGCTTGGCGTTAGCAAAGCCGATATCGAAGGCTGGCTGGACAAAGCGCTGGCCGACCCGTGCGCGCCGTGCAACCCGCGCGCCGCCAGCCGCGATGAAGTCCGCGAGCTCTATCTGGAGGCCTTATGATCCGCAAAGCTTTCGTCATGCAGGTCAACCCGGACGCGCATGAAGAGTATCAGCGCCGTCATAACCCCATCTGGCCGGAGCTCGAAGCGGTGCTGAAGGCCCACGGCGCGCACCGCTACGCGATTTATCTCGATAAACAGCGCAACCTGCTGTTCGCCACGGTGGAGATTGAATCGGAAGCGCGCTGGGACGCCGTCGCCAACACGGAGGTGTGCCAGCGCTGGTGGCGCCATATGCGCGATGTGATGCCCGCCAACCCGGATAACAGCCCGGTAAGCGCGGAGCTTAAAGAGGTGTTTTATCTCGATTAAATCCATGACGGCCCCGCTGCGTTTAGCGGGGCCACCGTTTGAGGTTGAAGAGCGTTAAATCGTTCCGGGAACGGGCGTGGCCCTGAAGGCGTTTACCGCCCTGTCCATCAGCACCTGACTGTCGCTTCCGCTATCCAGTATCGTGTTTTGCGCAGAGCTCTTTTCTACCAGCACGGCGACCGCATCGAGGGCTTTTAATCTGTCCGTGGTGAGCAAGGCGCTGACCTGCGCCGCAAAACAGGCATCCTCTTCCGACGGTTGCGCCTGCGCCGCCGACGCCTCAGTTGTCGCCACGATATGGTTATTGGCAAGGTAGTTTCCCTTACCGGCAACAAGACGGATGACGATCGGCTTTATTCCCCGCGGCTTGAGATACTGGACATCGAGGGTTTCGGAAATATGATTGGCAATTATCGAGTTATTACTTCCCTCAATATACAGCAGGCCATAGGTATCATCCCGCCCATTGTCATAAGCCTGCATCGGCGGCCAGGGCTCACGATCGCGCAAGAAGTGGTTTGCCGAGATCAGATTCTCCGCGCAGTTGTTCTCCATTATCAGCATGCCTGGATAAAACGAATGGAATCGATTGCTGGTGACGCAGGAGCGTACAACGCCGGATAAGTGGACGCTGCTGGCGCCGCGCGGGAAAATATTGTTGGTAGAAATTAATAACCCGCCGAAGTTTTGCGCGTAAATGGAATAGCCTTTATAGCCTGCGCCAATCAGGTTATCGGTTATTTTTGAAGCCTGCCCGGCGCCACGCAGCTCGATACAGTTACCGCATTCGGCAATAAAGTTATTATGGATCGCCATCGCATCGCTGTTGTACGCGGTGAGGCCATGCTCGAGGTAGATGAACCCCATCCCGGTGATCCGAAAGGCGTCCTGCGCGCTAGCGATATAAATTCCAGTTTTACCGTTGGTGTAGGTATTTTCCGGGTCGTTGTTTCCCAGCCCATCATCAACAAAGTGCAGGCCATCAATACAGAAGTTTTCGAACGCGACCGAACTGATACGCGGCGCCCCGCTGCGCTTTACATAAAACGCGGCGCCGGCGTGCTCTTCATCGCCGTCCTGCGGGCAGAGATCGACCAGGATACGGCTCCCGCCCGGCCACAGATCGTGCAGGTTCGCCCATTCATCCGCAGGGGTATTAAAGCGAATACTTGAAGAGACAAAACCATGCCCGGCGCCCATTATTTTTAAATAGCTTATATCAATCAAGACCTGCGTCGTCAGATGATAATCGCCGGGCGGGATAAAAATAGCGGCGCCCGGTTTTCCACCGTCGTTGATATCGGTTTCGGTTTGCCGGGATTTAATATCGGCGATAATACTATTAATCACTTCGCCAATATCCTGATAGGGATTACCCACCGGCCACCGCGTGACGTCATAATAATTTTCAGGCACCATAAAACCTCCTTTGATATTAAATGGAAATCAATAAAAAATATTTAAATCGTAGATATATCATTGTTGAATAAAACCGATACTCTGCGCTCCCGATCATTAACCGCGGCCTTTTTCCAGCTCGCGCTTTGCCAGATCCGTTTTAATTCTTTCAAGAAAAGCGTTATTGAGCTTAAAGTAGCGCACCAGATACGCGCTGATGAAATAGCTCACCATCGGCAGCAGGGAGAACATCACGATAATGCCCTGGAGGGTCTGCGAATTTTGCTGCGGCTCATTCGCGACATAGCCGGTAAACGCCAGAATCCAGGCGACGATAGCGCCGGCCACCGCCAGCCCCATTTTCAGCATAAAAAGATTACCGGCGAAGGAGATACCGGTCAGGCGTTTACCAAATTTCCAGTCGCCGTAGTCGTCGACGTCGGACATCATCGCCCACAGAATAGGGCCAGACTGGATGAGATGCAGGACGTTAATAATGATGAACAGCGTCATCAGCGGGGTCAGCGATTGCGGATCAATAAACCACAGCGCAAACGAGAGAATACCAAGGATAATATTAATAACGCGGAACAGCGCCAGCTTATCAAAACGATCGGTAAGCGGTTTGGCAAGCACGCTGCCCAGCATATTACAGGCCACGCCCAGCGCCATAAAGAAGGTAATAAATCCGACAGACGCCTTCATCACATAGGTAGCATAATAGATGGTTACACCGCCGCGGATAAATGCCGGGAAAACGTTCAGGAAGGTAATAGAGATCATCAATAGCCACTGATCGTTTTTGATGATATCGCGCAGGTCTTTCTTTAACGACTCGTTTTGCTTCACCGACACCACCCGCTCTTTAATGCTGGAGAAGCAGAACAGGAACATTAGCGTTGCCGCGCCGCCCATAATGATCATGGTCAGCTGGAAACCGGAGGCGCGATCGCCGTTACCCAGCCAGTCCGTTAACGGCAGAATAGAGGAGGAAATAATTAATGTCGCCAGGCCATTAAGGAAAAAACGCCAGGACAGACAGCCCATACGCTCTTTCTGATTGAGGGTAATCACGCCGCCGACCGAGCAATAGGGAATATTAATCGCGGTGTAAATCAGCGACATGACAAGGTAGGTGACCCAGGCATAGATAATCTTGCCGTTCATGCTGAGATCGGGGGTAGTAAACATCAGTACCGCGCCCAGGCCAAACGGAAACGCCATCCATAATAACCATGGGCGGAATTTACCCCAGCGCGAGACGGTACGGTCGCAGATTGCCCCCATTAGCGGATCGCTAAAAGCGTCAAAGATACGGATAACCAGAAATAATGTGCCAACCACCCCGGCATTCAGGCCATAAACATCGGTATAAAACCACGTCAGATATAGCGCCAGGACGCTCCATATCATTCCCGACCCGGCGTCACCCATGCCGTAGCCGATCTTCTCCCTGAGCCCGAGCTTTTCATAAGCGCCTGGCTTTTCCATTGCGGTAGCAGACATAAATACACCTATTTTTGGTTAAAAGGAGCCCATGGCGCAAACGTTGCGCCATTACTAAATACCTATCCCTTACAGGGAGGTAATATTAATCTTTACGCTGCTCTCGCGGATAATTAACCGGGAGACGATTTCATGCATTTCAATACTGTCCGGCTGCTGTTGATGCTTCACCATCTGGAACGCGAGGTGGGCAATTTCATTGACCGGCTGCGCCACGCTGGTGATTTTTTTAGTTTGCGCCAGCAGGGTATTATTAAAACTGGCAATAGCGATATCTTCTGGAATGGAGATACCTTTTTCTTTTAGCCCATCGATAATATAGTTAGCAGCAATATCGTTATAAACCAACAGGCATGAACAGGTACGATCTGGCTCGCTGAGCTTCTCGATAATGACATCAAGAATTTGAATATGCCCGGAAACTCTCTCACCTTCACCTTTGGTTATCCAGAACGAATTATCTTTGGCGAGCGTTAAGCCGTGGCTCGCTATTTTTTTGCTATACGACGATACCTTGCGATTATCAACGCCTTCCTGGGCAACAAAGCCAAATGAAACATGACCCGTGTGGATAAAATGTTCCGCAATGCTTTCCGCCCCGCGATCCTGATTAATCGAAACGGAATTAAAGAAGCGGGACACCTGGGTGACGATGGCGACCGGGATGCGGGTAATGGTTAACCATTCGGAAAGTTCGGCCTCCGCTTCCGTCGGTACCCATAACAAACTGTCAATGCCCATTCCCACCAGGGTATGAATAATATGTTTATCCTGCTGCGGCTGATTCTGATGCGTTTTAACGATCACCGATTTGCCAATATACCGGGCCTCTTCCTCCACTGTCGCCAGCAGTTCACAGAAGTGAGGATTCATCAGATTAGGCAACACCACGCCAATCAGCCCTGAACATTTACCGCTAAGCTGAAACGAACTCTTACTGGGCACATAGCAGAGATAATCCATCGCATCGCGTACCGCCTGCCGGGTTTCCGGCACCACGCTGGGATGATTGTTAAGCACTCGTGATACGGTCGCCGTCGAGACCCCCGCTCTTTTCGCTACGTCTTTGATCGATGCCATGATGATTGAGTACGCCCCCTAACACTGGTGCTTACTATAAATTGTGATCGCGATCGGAAATGTAAGCCAGTTCACATGTTGCTTTGTTACATGGAAGCACGTTCGGCCTTCTCAATTTAGCTGGCTGAGACAAGTTTAATCGGAAGGGCGTGTATGAAAGGGCCTCATCCTTATAATCCATGTAAACCACAACGTTGTGGATTTCATGTTCACAAAGAATGAGGCATTGGTATAATTTTTATATTATTGAAATTATTATCAATAAAAATACTATTCAATAATATGAATCGTTGAATACTTAAATAATTAGAAGAAATACTTAAAGCGCAACCGCGCGCCATAGCGATCGTCGTCATCGCTCTGGCTCAGCTTATCGTCGCTATCCAGAATAGAGTAATAGGCCCCAAGATAAA
>ERZ1108168.1223-NODE-1223-length-11338-cov-2.504210_pt1 | contig 11338 bp, 10 predicted proteins | sample MGYA00403704_ERZ1108168 | MGnify/ENA primary metagenome ERZ1108168 (study PRJEB35170, sample SAMEA104062421) | human gut metagenome | biome: human gut; feature: human-associated habitat; material: faeces | place: Denmark | collected 2012-06-12 ...
CCCACATTTCCCACCCCCCTAAAAAGCTTGTCCCCTCATGCAAGCTCAGCTAAACTGCCTCGCAGCAAGATTGAGCCTTTGGAGGGCAACGCAATGAAAACGGATACCGGGGCCATAGGTGTTCTGGGCGGGGTGGGGCCGTATGCCGGCCTGGACCTCATGCGCAAGATTTTTGATCAGACCGAAGCGAACTGCGATCAGGAACACCTGTCCGTGATCCAGTATTCCCTTTCCGAACATATCATCGACAGAACGCGCTTTCTGCTTGGGGAGACGGACGAAAATCCCGGCGAAGCCATCGGCGAAATCATGGTGCGCATGGCGAAGGCCGGGGCCACCGTTATCGGCGTGCCTTGCAATACGGCGCACAGCCCACGGATCATGGATGTAGCCGTCGCCATGCTGCATGAGGCGTCCCCGAAGACGCGCTTCGTCCATATGATCGATTCCGTCGTCGCCTTTATCCGTGAGAGCCTGCCCCATGCCCGGAAGATAGGCGTTCTGAGCACCAAGGGGACCTACGCGACCGGGCTCTATCAGGATGCCCTTTCCGCCGCGGGATTCGTTCCTTTGTTCCCGGATGAGGAAGGCCGCGAGCGTGTCCAGCAGGCCATCAGCAATACTGCGTACGGCATCAAGGCCCAGTCGAATCCGGTGACGCCGGAAGCGCGTGCGGCGTTGCTTGCCGAGGCGGAAAAACTGGTGGAGCAGGGGGCCGACGCCGTGATCCTCGGCTGTACGGAAATCCCGTTGGCGCTCACAGAGCCCGATTTGCGCGGCGTTCCGCTGCTGGACGCCACCAAGGTGCTTGCCAGGGCCCTTATCATTGCTTTTGCTCCGGAACGCCTGAAAAAAGCTTAAAGCTATTTTTTTTTCAGAGTATTGCGCTTTCCTTTTACGTATTAGGGACTGCCTATGTCTGTTTCTTTGCCTTCCATTGCGTCTTTCCATCAGGGCGCGCACTCGGTGGCCGTCGTCGGCCTCGGGTATGTCGGCCTGCCGCTGGCCGTCGCTTTTGCCCGGCATTTCAACGTGATCGGTTTTGATTTGAACGCCGCCCGCGTGGAAGAGCTTTCCGCAGGCACGGATCGGACAGGCGAAGTGGACTCGGCGGCGCTGCAAGCTTCCACGGCTCGTTTCACCAGCGATCCGGCGGCACTCCGCGAGGCGGGCGTCATCATCGTGGCGGTTCCGACGCCGATCGACGAGCACAGGAATCCGGATTTGTCCCCGGTGGAAGGGGCTTCCCGGACTGTGGGGCGGCATTTGTCCCGTGGCGCGGTCGTCGTGTACGAGTCCACGGTCTATCCGGGCGTGACCGAAGAGGTCTGCGTCCCGATCCTTGAGGCCGAATCCGGCCTGCGGTGCGGAGCCGACTTCACGGTGGGCTATTCTCCGGAGCGGATCAACCCCGGCGACAAGGTGCATACGCTTGAAACCATCAAGAAGATTGTTTCCGGAAGCGACGCGCCGACGCTGGATCTGCTGGCGGATCTGTACGGGACGGTCGTGCGCGCGGGCATCCACCGTGCCCCCAGCATCAAGGTTGCGGAAGCCGCCAAGGTCATCGAGAACACGCAGCGCGACCTGAACATCGCGCTGATGAATGAGCTGTCCATCATTTTTGACCGGCTCGGCATTGATACGCTGGATGTGCTGGAAGCGGCCGGGACCAAGTGGAACTTCCTGCCGTTCCGTCCGGGGCTGGTCGGCGGGCACTGCATCGGCGTCGATCCGTACTACCTGACCTTCAAGGCCGAGGAACTCGGCTGCCATCCGCAGGTCATTCTGGCCGGGCGGCGCATCAACGACGGTATGGGCAAGCATGTGGCGGAAACCTGCGTCAAACTGCTGATCCGGCAGGGGCGGCTGGTCAATGCGGCCCGTGTGGGCATCCTTGGCTTTACGTTCAAGGAAAACGTGCCGGACTTGCGGAACACCCGGGTTATCGACGTGATCCGCGAATTGCAGGAATACGGCGTCGATGTGCTGGTACACGATCCGCTGGCTGACGCCGGGGAAGTGCGCCATGAATATGGCCTCTCTTTCGCGGCGCTGGATGAGCTCGCCAATCTGGACGCGCTGATTCTGGCCGTGCCGCACAAGGCCTACGCCGAAAACGGCGTTCTGGAACCGGCAGCCCTGCACGCACGGTTTGCCGTGCCCGATAAGGCCCTCCTGCTGGATGTGAAGGGCTGTCTCTCGCCCAGTGCCGTGCAAGCCGAAGGCATGGCCTACTGGAGGCTTTAGGCGAGGCAAAGGGAACGCTGCCTGTCCCAGCCTCGTTGTCTTTGAATTGGGGCTGTACACATCTTTTCCCGATATGTCCCGTCCGCGTATCCTTCGGGGGCAGAGGCGGTTCGTTTTGGGGGAGTGTTCCGTATCCTGAAAAGAAGTCAAGAGCCGGATGTGGTGCATCGTCGGGGGAAAATTCCTCCATCATCCTGGCAATGAGGCCGTTGCGGGCATTTGATGTATTTCCCAAACGTGTCTGGAAGGTATCCGAATGAAGACAGTTCTTGTAACCGGAGGCGCGGGGTTTATCGGTTCCTGCTATGTGCTGTCCCGGCGCACTGCGGGGGAGCGGGTCGTCAACCTCGACAAGCTCACCTATTCCGGCAACATCGGTAATTTGGCGTCTCTTGATGGGGATGCCGAGCATATTTTTGTCCGGGGCGATATTGGGGATGCGTTGCTTGTCCGCCAGTTGCTGCACCATTACCAGCCCGATGCGGTCATCAATTTTGCCGCTGAGAGCCATGTGGATCGCTCCATCCATGACCCGGATGCGTTTGTCCGCACCAATGTCCTCGGAACCTGCACCCTCCTGCGCGGCGTATTGGAATGGTGGAAAGGGCTGTCCGAAGAAAGGCGGAACGCTTTCCGTTTCCTGCACGTTTCCACGGATGAGGTATACGGAACGCTCCGCCCCGGCGAGCCCGCCTTCACGGAGACCACCCCGTATGCGCCGAACAGCCCCTATTCGGCATCCAAGGCGTCCAGCGATCATTTCGTGAGGGCCTATCACGAAACCTATGGGCTCCCCACGCTCATCACGAATTGCTCCAATAATTACGGCCCGCGCCAGTTTCCGGAGAAACTCATTCCCTTGGTCATCCTGAACGCGCTGTCCGGAAAGCCGCTGCCCATTTACGGCACCGGGGAGAATATCCGCGACTGGCTGCATGTGGAAGACCACTGCGAGGCCATCGTTGCCGTCTTGGAAAAAGGGGCGCCGGGAGAGTGCTACAATATCGGCGGGCACTCCGAGCGGGCCAATATCGATGTCGTCCGGAGCGAACTCCGCCCCACAGCGGCCCCCTATGAAAAGCAGATAACCTTTGTGGCGGACAGGCCGGGCCATGATTTGCGCTACGCCATTGACGCCGCGAAGATCGAACAGGAGATCGGCTGGGTTCCGCGCCGTCGTTTTGAGGAAGGGCTTCGGGAAACGGTGGGCTGGTATCTTGAGAATGCCGCGTGGGTGGAGAACATCCAGAGCGGGGAATATCGCCAATGGCTCGAAACGAATTATAGCGGGCGGTAGGCTGTACGAAGCTGCAGGCGGCTCACGTCAAGCCGGCGCGCAAGATGGGCGGTTTCAAAAAGTATGGGAACTGAGAGCGGGGAATGCATCGAGGAGCGCCAGCCTCCAAGAGCATTCCCCGTTCGCGCGCAACGGCGGCTGAAAGTGCCGGGATAGTGAAACACGGATGTTTTCGCGTCTTTTTCGGGAAAAAGGCAAAATGGCCATGAGTTGGGAAACTACGGCGTTGCAGTCCGCGGGACGTGAATTGTCATACCTTGTTTTCAAGGACGTCCGCGATGAACGCAATCATCTTCTTCCGAAAGATCTCCTCGGAAAAGCTTTCCGCCTGCATTTTCAGCTTATCGTGTACCCACGTTTGTTCTGTGGAGGCTTCATAGGCGTCGAGCGCCTCGGTTAAGGCGTCAGCCGTCTGCCGTTCAAAAAAGATCCCGGTCTCTCCGTCCGCCACACTGTCCAAGACCCCGCCCCTGCCGTATGCGATAACGGGGCGTCCGGCGGCCATAGCCTCAAGAGGCGTGATCCCAAAATCCTCTTCGCCGGGGAACAGGAAAGCCTTACAGCCCGCATAGAGGGCGGGGAGCGCCGCATTGTCCACGCGGCCCACAAAACTGACGGTCGGCCCGGCAATGCTTTCCAGGCGCTTCCGCTCCGGGCCATCCCCCGCAACGACAAGCCGCCGCCCGGTACGGGTACACGCCTCCACCGCCAGATCCACACGCTTGTAGCTCACCAGTTCGCTGAGGCAGAGATAGTAGCTGCCGGGCTCTGGGGTGCCGGGGACATTTTGAAGGCCCGCCATGTGGGGGCTGGAGAAACGTGAGATGTCAACGGGGGGATGGATGACGGCGGCCTCCTTTCCCCACCAGCGCTTGACCCGGCGCGCCACGGTGCGCGAGTTTGCGATAACGTGATCGACGCGTTGCGCCGAGGCATAATCCCACAGCCGCAGCCGATGGAACAGCGGGCGCATGAGCAGACGCGTCACCGCTCCGGCGGATTCCAGATAGTCTTGATAAAAATCCCAGAGATAGCGCATGGGAGAATGGCAATAGCAGATGTGCGGCGTGTCGGCCCGGGTGATGACCCCTTTGGCGGGCCCGGACTCGCTGGAAATGACGAGATCATAGCCGCGCAGATCCAGCTGCTCCAACGCAAGCGGCATCAGGGGAAGGTATTTCTGGTAATGCCGCACGCTTCCCGGAAGCTTTTGGATAAATGTCGTATGGATCGGGTGGGATGTAATGGTTTCGGAGAGCGCCTCGGGGCGTACGACATGCGTGTAGATATCCGCCTGTGGAAAAATCCTGCACAAGGCTTCGACGACTTTTTCTCCGCCGCGCATACCCGTAAGCCAGTAATGGATAATGGCTACGCGCAGATGCGGCAATGTTCTTTCATCCATGCGATATTTCCTCGGCGTTTCCTCTGGGAGCCTTTTGTGAAGCGGGAGCAATCGGCGGACACGCCGAATCCATACCCGGCGGGGTGCAGCCGAGGTACGCACCTTGTGAAGGGGTGCGCCTCCCCCATCCCTCAGGCCGTACTGGGCTGCGGGGTTATTTCCATGACTCGGCGACGCGTTCGGGCAGGGTCATGAGGTAGTCCCCATAACCGGATTTTTGCAGCGGGGCCGCCAGCTTCATGAGCTGCTCCGTCGAGATGTAGCCCTTGCGCCAAGCGATTTCCTCAATGCAGGAAACTTTGAGGCCCTGCCGGGTTTCGATAGCCTGTACAAACGTGCCCGCCGCCATGAGCGAATCGTGGGTGCCGGTGTCCAACCACGCGATGCCGCGCCCCATCAGCCCCACATGCAGTTTCCCCGCGTCGAGATAGGCCTTGTTGACGTCCGTGATTTCCAGTTCGCCCCGGGGGGAGGGCTTGATTTCACGTGTAATATCCACGACGTCCTGATCATAAAAATAAAGCCCGGCCACGGCGTAGCTGGATTTGGGATGTTGGGGTTTCTCCTCGAGGGAGCGGACTTTCATATCCTGATCGAACTCGACCACGCCGTAACGCTCGGGATCGCTGACGTGATACCCGAAGACGGTCGCGCCCTCTTTCTGCTCCCGGGCACTGATGAGGAGATCTTCGAGGCCGTTGCCGAAGAAAATATTGTCCCCAAGGATCAGGCAGGAGTGGCTTCTCAGGATGAAATCAGCGGCAAGGAGGAACGCTTGAGCGATACCTTCCGGCTTCGGCTGTGTGATGTACTCAAAGGAGCATCCCCATTGGCTGCCGTCCCCGAGAAGTTTGCGGAACTGCCAGCCGTCGTCTGGCGTGGTGATGATGGCAACCTCACGGATGCCCGCCAGAAGGAGAACCGACAACGGATAATAGATCATCGGCTTATTGTAGACCGGCAACAGCTGCTTGCTGACGCTGAGCGTGAGGGGGTGAAGCCGCGTACCGGAACCGCCCGCCAGCAGGATACCTTTCCGTGATGCCATATGCAAAACCTTCCCTTAAAATTGAAACAGGCAAATACCATTCGCAAGGAGGGCAGGGCAAGCGGCGCTCTTTGAGGGGGAAATCCGCGTGATGAGCCAGCCGCCTGCAATGCCTATCGGCCCGGCCTTTCTTTCCTTACGAGCTTCAGTGCGCCTGTGGGGCAGACGGTGACGCAGGCGGTATCCAGCCCGGCATCGAGGCGGTCTTTGCATTGATCGCATTTGACGGATTTCCTTTTGCGGGGATCAACCCAGATCAGGTGATGCGGGCAGGCTTTCTGGCACGCCCCGCAGCCGACGCACGCTTCTTCCCGTATGAAGACGATCCCGTCGCTCTCCCGGCGGATAAGCGCCTCTTGGGGGCAGACTTCCACACAGCGCGGCTGAGGGCACTGTACGCAGGCCCGGTAGCGGGTATGAAGCACAACCCGGGGCTCCCCGTCCGGCACAAGCGGTGCGGGCGCTTCCGGCCGTGCATGTTTGACGATGATCGGCGTTGCTTCTTCCGCGGCGTCTTCAAAGCGGGGGCCATCGACAAGCAGCGTTCCGAGGGAAATGCCCGGTGCGCTGTCATGGGCCGCCTTGCAGCTGGCTTCACAGGCATGGCAGGCGATGCAGCGATCTTGATCAACGACAAGGCGATATATGCTCATAGTGCCTCACTCGGATGCCTTGCATCCGGCGATTGTTTGCTGATGCGGCGTCCCCCGCAGCGGGTACAGGGGAACGTCCATTCTTGAGGGCCGGTTCAGTTCGTTTCTTCGGCTTTTCGGATCGTTACGAAGTGCTTTTGAAGGGCCAGCCCCCCGCCGAGCGGATCTTCATGCTCCAGCCCGCTGACCATGCAGGCTTCGTCGGCCACGCCTTTGCCGAAGGCCCGCGTTTCTTGAGGCGTTTTCCTGCCAAAGCCGTGCAGCATGAAGACGGCCTCGGGGTGGATGCCCGTGGTTACCTTAGCGCGTAAACGGCCAACGGGGCCTGTGGCTGTACACACTTCAACCCAGTCGCCATCGGCAATGCCAAGGGCCTGGGCCCGTTCCGTGTGGATCCATAACGTATTGGTGGGCGCGAGTTCGGACAGCAGGGGGTTGTTCGTCGTGCTGGCCTGCGTATGCAATGCCGCCCGGCCGGGAATGACGCGGAACTGGTCGGGCGCGGCAGGCCGCTCCGGTGCCGTGTAGGGCGGCAGGGTGTCGTGCCCGGATGCGGCCCATAAGCGGCTGCAGGCCTCTATCTTGCCGGAAGGCGTGGGCAACGTGGTTTCCGCAAGGGTTTTCCAGCGCGGAGCGGGCGCGAGCGGCACAAAGCCGGTTGCGTCGAACGCCTCTATGCCGAGCCCCGTACCTTCAAGCTGGTAGTTCCATATATCCTCAATGCGTGAGAAGGCGAGCTTGTCAAGCCCGAGGCGCGAGGCGAGGCCGCACAGGATCTCCCAGTCGGCGCGCGTGTCGAAACGCGGCTGCACGGCGCGCTGGCGGCGGAAGAACTGCGGCTTCAGCCCCAGCTTGGAGGCCAGAATGCTTTCCCGGGACAAGGCCGGGGAGAGCGGCAGCACGATGTCGGCATAGTCCGCCGTGGGCGACCACGTGGTGGTGATGGCGACGATAAGGTCGAGCTTGTCCAGCTTGCTGCGCAGCGTATCCGGATCGGGCAGCGAAGACAGGATGTTGTGGCGCATCGAGATATAGGCGCGGACCGGATACGGATCGCCGGTCACGGCGGCGTCGAAGGCCCGGTGGAGCAGGCCGGGCTGCTGCCAGTCGGCCTTGTCCGCCATCGGCTTGGTGATATCGGGGTAGAGGGCCGAGAGAGGCCGCAGCCGTTTCCCCGTTTCCTTGGGGGAAAGGCTGATGGGCATACCGCCGCGCGCGCCGATGGAGCCGAGCAGGGCGTTGATGAGGTAGGCGCTGCGCACGGTGACGAAACTGTCAGCATACCGGGCCGTGAACCAGCCCGGGTACCAGAGGACACGGGGGGCGGCCTCAGCCAATTCACGCGCCAGCCTGACGATGCGGTCGGCCTTGATCCCGGTTTCGGTTTCCGCCCACTCCGGCGTACAGGGGCGGACGCGCTCCTCCAGTTCCCCGAAGCCGTCGATATACGGCAGCATATGGGGATCATAAAGCTTTTCCGAAATCAGCACGTGCAGCACCGCAAGGTTCATGGCGTAATCGGTGCCGGGGCGGACGAAGAAAAAGGTGTCCGCTTTGGCGGCGCTGACGGTGGCGCGGACGTCCATGACCGTCACCTTGCAGCCGTTGGCCCGCGCTGCGGTGATGCCCGCGACTTCCGCAAGGTTCAGGGCCTCCAGCGCGTTGCGGCTCTGGAGCACGATGTGTTTCGACTCCCGGTAGTCAATGACGAGGCGTCCGCGATCCAGCCCCAAAACGGATGCGCAGGCCTGATCCACGTTGCGGGTGCAGGTGACGCTGTGGCTGTAGATATTAGGCGTACCGAGGCCGCGTGCGAAGGCCTTGTAGAGATCCGTAAACGGGCCGCCACGGTGCGAGAACATGACGCTTTCGGGGCCGTATTGATCCCGTATGGCGCGGAGCTTGCCGGCTACGGCATCGAGCGCTTCTTCCCAGCGGACGGCGCGCCACTTGTGCCCTCCGCGGGCCCCCACGCGCATCAGGGGCGACTGCGGGCGCTCGGAATCCTTTTCCAACGCGAGCGCCGCGATGCCGCGAGGACACAATGTCGAACCCGTGGCCGAGTGGGGATTGCCCTGAATCCAGACCGCTTCGCCGTTTTCGACTCCGACGGCAACCGGGCACCGTGTCCCGCACATGCCGCATACGCTATAGACTGTCTTCATGATGCGTTCCTGAATGGAAAGAGGGAATAATGGAGAAAATGCGTTGGTTCCATTGCTCTGTCCCCAAAATGTTGAGCGGCGGAGGCTGGCCAACGGAGATTTTCCCGTATCCGTTTTCCTCCACGCCGCCTTGATAGGCTCTTTCGAGATTCCTCAGTGTACCCCGTCGGGTTATTCCGATCAATGGAGTCGATCCGGGCATACCTCCGACTGAAACAGAGGATCCCATAAAGTCAAAAATCGTTGAAGCGGGATGAGTGGAGGGTGGTGAGGGAAGGGGAACCTTTCTCCGGAACGTTTCCTCTTCCCCCCGCCAGTAAGATCTCAATAAAAAACGCCCCGGCCTTTCGAACGTGCGGGGCGTATCCTGACAGGGAAACGGGCATGGAGGGCTTAATAGGAAGCTATGTAGTCATCCATGTTCGCCGCCGAGCAATTGCGGCTTACCCAGAAGGCCGAAGCCCAAACCATAAGGGCCGTGGCTTCGGTGTCGTCCAGGCGTTTCAGCTTGGCTTCAAGGCTGGTGCGGCTCGCGCCGTAACGGGAATGGAAGTCGGTTTGCTCGCACAGATCGGCAACGCGCAGGAGAAGATAGGAGAGGCGGGTATGCGCGGGGAGCAGACGCTGATCACGGTGAGCTTCAAGAATGGTTTTGAGTTCCGGTCCGGTAAATGTGCCTTTGATGGTCGTGATCGCGCGGAAAAACGTGTCTACCGCCCACGGCAGAATGAATTCGGCCCCCGCACTCTTTGTGCGGAAGTAGTCCTTCAACCAGCGTTCCTGCTGCTCGTTGATGCGTGCTGCGACCTGAGGCATACGCGGCTCCTTGTGAAGAATATTGACTAGACGCTATCGTAGAATCTCTTAATATTCAAGCGCCTTCGTGCCCGGAAGCAGCAAGTGGGAACATGTCGTCATACCATACTTTTTTCATAGTCAGACCGCAGGCCGGAGCCGTGAGGGGAGCTATCCGGCGATCGCAGGCGTCGAGGATGCCGGGAATGTCCGCCGGTTCCAGCTTGCCCCGCCCGACAGCGACGAGCAGCCCCATGGTATTGCGGACCATCTGTTTGAGAAAGCCGTCCGCTTCAAAGCGCCAGGTCAGTTCGAGGCAGCCTTCGGGGAGCGGGCCCTCGGGGGTGCGGGTGATGGACAGGATGGTACGCACCGTTGTGCGGAGATCCGTCCCGGCGTTTTTCAGGCTGGCGAAGTCCCGCTTGCCAAGGAGGTAGCGGCTCCCCTCGTCCATACGCTCCACATCCACAGGGCCGCAGGCCCAGACGAAAGGAAAGAGCTGCGGCGGCGTGTAGCGCTTGGAGAGCCAGAGGCGGTATTCGTAGGTCTTGCGGACGGCACTGTGCTGTGCGTGGAACGTGTCGGGCACAAGAACGGCGTCCGCAATGCGTATGTCGCGCGGCAGGAGCGTATTGAGGGCCAGCTGCCAGTCCATACGGGCACGCGATTCGGGGACATCGAGGTGAGCGACCTGCGCTTCGGCGTGAACGCCCGCGTCGGTCCGTCCTGCACCGTGCACATGGACGCGCTCGCCGAGCACGTGAGCCACGGCGTCCTCAATGATGTTCTGAATGGTGGGCAGGGGGGAGGCGTTTTTGCGGGCCTGCGTCTGCCAGCCGTGATACTGGGTGCCTACGTAGGCTATCGTCAGCTTGAGGCGGGGCATGGAAGACCTTTGGGAAAGACGAAAAAACGACGAAAGCCCCGACCCCCGATCCGCGAAAACGGCGGGGCTGACAGTACAGTATCAGGGCCGGTTCGGAGCGGGGCGTTTGCCCCTCTCCGGGACTACTTGGAGCGGTGTTCGCTGCCGGTGATGCTGAAGGCAAGGGCGTAGAGATAGTGGAAGAAGTCCACATACTCCACGACGACCTTTTCAGGCACGTGGATCCGGGCCCCCGCGAAATTCAGGATACCGCATACGCCCGCTTCGACCAGATGGTCGGCCGCGCGCTGCGCGCGTTCCGGCGGCGTGGTGATGATCCCGATTTCAATGCCCTTGGCGTCCACGGCGGACTTCAGGTCGCTCGTACACGTGACTTCCAGCCCATAGACCTGCTCGCCGATCTTGAACGGATCGCAGTCGAAGGCCCCCACGATGTTGAAGCCGCGGGCCTTGAATTCGGCATGGTGCAGCAGCGCGCGGCCGAGGTTGCCCACCCCGATCAGCGCGGCGCGCCATTCGCGGTCAACGCCAAGGGAAGCTTTGATGGCGGCGATGAGGCTGGCTACGTTGTACCCTACGCCACGCACACCGAATTCGCCAAAATAGGCAAGGTCCTTGCGCACCTGAGATGCGTTCACGTCGCACGCTTCAGCGAGCGGGCCGGAGGAGATGACCTCCACGCCGTTGCGCTGCATACTTTCGAGCACTTGAACGTACACGGCAAGGCGACGAATGGTGGCTCTGGGAATACGTTCGCTTTTCAATGAGAGCATAGTGGTATCGCATTGCTAAAGATGAAAAAAACAGGGGGGAGAGAACGGCGTTGCCGGTCCCTCCCC
>ERZ1108168.1225-NODE-1225-length-11321-cov-2.092047_pt1 | contig 11321 bp, 8 predicted proteins | sample MGYA00403704_ERZ1108168 | MGnify/ENA primary metagenome ERZ1108168 (study PRJEB35170, sample SAMEA104062421) | human gut metagenome | biome: human gut; feature: human-associated habitat; material: faeces | place: Denmark | collected 2012-06-12 ...
CAATATGTGGAGAGGAGGCCAAGAACCGATCGATAAGCGGGCGGTTCAATACGACTTGCGCCCCTTTATTATTGTGAACGATCTCCAAGCGATACAACCGGTCGGCATGCTTATGGAAACGATCGTATCCCCACTCGTAACGAACTTGCATGAACAAGATCAAGAAAGCTGTGAAAGCCACAGATAATCCTGCTACATTCAAGAAACTAGCCATTTTAAAACGACTGATCACAAAAACGAAATTTCGTACGATTGAGTTCATGATATTTCCTTTTAAAAGTTACTAAAGCCTATGCCTAAAGCTATCCACCGGATTCGATGTGGCAGCCCGGTAGCTCTGGAAAAAGACAGAGACAAACGAGATCATGAGGCAGAATAAGCCGGCGGCGATAAATATCAGCGGACTTAAACCGATACGATACGAATAGTCGGACAGCCAATCTTTCATAAAGTACATAATAATAGGTATGGCGATCACGAAAGCGATCAACACATAGTTCAAGAACGTGAATACGAGCTTAACCAATATCTGCCGGTTGCTGGAACCAAATACCTTTCGTACGGATACTTCTTGCAAGCGCTGTTGGATAAAGTAAGTGGACATCGCCAATAAGCCTAGCAAAGAAATAAGGATGGCGATTATCGAGAATACGATCACGATCTTTGCCAAACGGATTTGCGAGTCGAATGAGTTTTGTAAACTCTCATCCATGAAGAAAGCCTCAAACTCAAGTCCGGTCACTTTCTCATATACTTTACCGATAGCCTCCTTTGCGGCGAAAGGATCACCTTGTGTCTCGATCAAGATCATCCAAGGATCTTCATTATCTTTCAAGAAACGGAACATGACAGGGTTCATACCTGTCGTCACATTTCCAAAGCAATAGAAATCCCGGACGATACCCGCTATCGCTATCGGCCTTTCTTGCCTGTCCAGCATAAAAGAGGCCGCATCCTCCGATAAGTTCATCTCACGCATCGCTTGCTCGTTTAGGAACCAGCCCTCTGTCGTTAAATGGTTATCACGCAAAATCTCCAATCCCAGCATATCGTAACACTCCTTATCCATAACGAATTGCTGGAAAGATATATTTTGCCCTTGATAAGTAGCAGTCCAATTATTACTACCGAATAAAGGCAATCCTTGAGTCTTCCCGACCCTATCTACGCATGACAAACCTTTCAACTCACCGACAAAAGCGGATAACTGCCTTTCATCCACCGACCGCATAGCCAATAAATTCTTCGTTTTATATCCGACAGGAGCGTTGATCATATGAACGATCTGGCAAACCATCGTGATAGAGGCGGCGATCATCGTGATCGTGATCACATTTTGGAATACGATAAAGAACTTACTGAATACCATTTTCGTCTTAGCCCGGAACGTACCCCTTACCACCTCGATCGGTTTAGAAGAAGAAATAATGATAGCAGGCAGTAAGCCGGATAAAACTCCCACGGCAACCGTTAATGAAACCAGAGCCAATAGCCAGACAGGTCTACCCAATACATTCATATCGACACGTGTCTGCAATAAATCATTGACAAACGGCACGACCGCCAGCGCAAGGAGAACCCCGATAATCAAAGAAATAAACGTAAGTAAAGTGGACTCCAGCATCAAACGCATGAATAACTCACCCCGTGAAGATCCCAAAAGGCGCCGGGTAGCCATCTCCTTCGCCCTGAAACCCGCTTGGGCAACCGTCAAGTTAATATAATTGATAACCGCAAAAATCAAGATAAGAAGACCTACGGACATCAGCACGATCACGAAACGCCAATCTCCCTTTCGCAAAGAAGAGTAAGAAGCGGCTTTCGCAAAATACTGCTCACTAAGCGGCAATATGCGTACCTCTTTTGCCGTCCCATATTGATACGGCCAATAAAACTCCTTGAACCAATGGGCCATATCCTCCGCACGAGAAGGGAAATCACTACCCTCACGACAAAAGCCGATGTACTTCCGGCATTCCCCAACTGATCCGGAGCTAAGCTGGGGTTAAAACAGCGAATCTGCTCCCAACGTACGATCACATCCGCTTCGGGAATAGAGGAATGAAGTAAATCCTCCACCACCCCATTTATAGTAGCCGATATGGTATCTCCCACCACTAACTGCCGTCCCATCGGATCATCCGTTCCGAACATCTTACGAGCGAACGAAGAGGAGACCACCGCATAGTTCCCGGCGGCCAACGCTTGCTCACGAGTGCCTTGTAACAGCCGGAAATCAAAGAAATCGAAGAACGTGGAGTCCGTGAACATCACGTTCGCCTTCAGTTTCCGATCACCGGAAACTACAACTATATTGCTTGAATTATCTGCCACTACCGGGCAAACTTTCTCTACCTCCGGATAGCGTTCCTTTATCTTATAAGGAATGGCGGCTCCGGTGGCCATCCAATTTTCATTCCCGACCAGATAGATACGATCCGCCTTGGTATGGAATTTATCTGTAGACATCTCCTGTACCGTATAGACCGCTATCAATAACACAAACATCAACGATACAGACAGACCAAACACGTCTATCAGCGTATAAGCCTTATCCTTCCAAGGAACTTTAAAAAGGACTTAAAGTTCAATAAATTATTCATGAATTATCAATTTTCTATTATCTATTTTCAATCACTCAGATTTTAAGCAATTCACCGGATTATCATTAGCCGTCTTACGGGCATCCAGACAAACCACGGAATATATAATCAATAAGACACATACGCCGCAACCCAAGAATATGTACCATGACAAAGGTACTTTCTCCGTGAATTGCTCTTGCCACTTTTGCAAGACAAAGTATGCTATGCCACCGCCTAATATGACCGCATAGATACAGATATATCCGATATCCTTTATGAACAACCTCAATATATCCCATAAGGTAGCCCCATTCACCCGGCGGACGGCGATCTCCTTACGACGACGGCTCACCTCATCATTCGTATAGCCTATAAGTCCTATCAACGTAACAAGAAGCGTGACCAGACCTCCGATCATCACGGAATCACGGAATTGGCGGGAGTCCTTATATAGATCCATGATCTCGGAACGGAAAGAGATAGCGCTCAGTTCACGATCCGGAAATGTCTCGGATATCTTCTGCTGTAAACGAGCCATATTATCGTTGGTCAGCTCATGGAACTTCACCTGCAAGGTGTACATGGGCTTATGCGCATAGAATAATACGGAGGGCCGCATATCTTGGTTCGAGATTCCTCCCAGACGGATATTCTCATACACGCCGCAAATCGTGAATGGCTCCTCATTCCATTTGCTATGCTCGGTGACGCAAATATCCTTCCCAACAACATCATCCGTCCAGCCCGCTACCAATTTCATCTTCTCCACGAAACGGCGGTCTACCATCACCTCTCTCGAGTTGGTCACATTCTCCGTGAACGAGCGGCCTTGGATCACGGGAATCTCCATCATGTCCAGATATCCGTTGCCTACCCAATAGAGATCGGCGATATTAAAAAGCTCTTGAGTCCCGCCCGGTAAAAGAATATTATTACCGGAAGCATGCTCGAAAGGCAATTGATAAACGGTGGTAGCCGCAGCGACTCCCGGAAGCCGCATCACCTCATCCAGAATCTTGGCACGAGAGGTAGAGTCCACGCCAGCTAACCCGCAGTAGGCAAGGTTCTCATAGGCATATCCCGGACGATCATTCACCATAAACGTATATTGACGGGCAACGAAAACAAGCATCGTCACCAAAAAGCCCGTAGCAACAAACTGGACAAGCAACAAGGCTTTCTTCCAGATACGCTTATTCTCCCGGTAATTACGGAAAGCGGAGGCCACCGGAATCCGGGCGTATAATGATCCCGGCATAAAACCAGATACGAAAAACACCAAGATACATATCCCTAGCAAGACCAAGCTACCATTAGACAAGAGCAAGGAATCTAACGAAGTCGCCAACAACTCCTCTACCGTACCTCTAAACGCAAGGATCAACAATAAGGCCAAGATCAGTGAAAGCACTATATGTACCAACGCCTCACCAAACATCATACCATGAATATTATTCTCGCTTGCCCCATAACATTTATGGACAGCCACCTCCTTCGAGCGATTTACGATAGAGGATATCACGATCAAGATATAGTTCATCACCGCCGTAAAGATCAAAGCGAAGGCCAGTAAGGAAAGTATCCACGTCATTCGCTTGACTTGCGGCAACTCCTTGTGTAGATTATCTAGCTTATGAAATGAGAAATCAATGCTTAACCCGACCTTTTGCTGTTCCTCTGGAGGGAAATAAGAATTCACAAACGTACGCACCTGTTCCTCCAAAGCTAAAGGATTCACCCCCTTGTGCAACTTCACATAGCTTATGTAACGATCGTTTCCCAACATATTAGTAGGCGAACCCTCCCACATGAACCGACCCGCCGAAGCCATGGAAACAATTACATCGTAACGGGAATGAGAATTTTCCGGAACTTCCTCAAAAACGCCACCAATAGTCATAGTACGTCCCGGCGAATTGTCTACCGTGAAGTTTTTCCCGATAACATCGCCTCCGATATTTTTCGCTATACGACTTGATATCAACACGTACATCGGGGTGGAAAGAACCTCTTTCGCATTTCCGATCAACATAGGACGAGGAAGAATATCAAAGAAACAACTATCCGCTATGATACAACGACCGGAGTATTTCATCTTGGTGTCGGTCATCGTAAAGGTCCAGTCTCCAAAACTCGTGTATCGGGTGACGGTCTCGATCTCGGGTATCTGTTGTTGCATAGTTGGAGCGATGCCACCGCTTGTTTGCGGATAATCCTTCAACTCCCCTCCATTTTGCTGGTATTTCGCCCAGACTTGATAGACCCGGTCTCTATCCGGATAAAAATCATCATACGATTGTTCGAAATAGACTTTAGCGATCAATACCAAGCCTACCGCTAAGCCGATTCCCAACGATACGATTTTCATCACGTTATGCCGCCCTTTCTTAAAAATGGAACGAATGGCGATTAGTATGTTTTTCATATTATATCGATTTTATTCCAGCACCAGCACTTCATTATCCTTATAACTCTCATAACTGGACACAATCACCTTCTCACCGGCTTCCAGACCTTCAAGAACCTCATAATATTGCGGGTTCTGACGGCCGATCTTGATAGAACGCCTGTAAGCTTTCTTTCCATCCGGATCAAGAACAAATATCCAGCTTCCGCCCGTGCTCTGGAAGAAAGTTCCCTTCGGGATAATGATACTCTCGGTAGGTTGCCCCAGCTCCAAGTTGATATAGTAGGTCTGTCCACTACGGATATTATCCGGACGCTCACCCGTGAAAACGAAATCCGTACGGAACTTACCATCACGAACCTCGGGATAAACTTTGCGCACCGTTAAGTCGAAAGACGAGCCTTGACGCTCGAAAGCGGCGCTTAAGCCCGGTTTCACGCGGTCTATATAATGCTCGTCGATCATGGCCTCTATCTTATAATCGGAAAGGTCGTTAATCTGGCCGATCTTTTGTCCGGGATTGATGCTTTGCCCCAATACGACATCCAACAGTCCCAACTCACCGTCGATCTGGGAACGGACATTCAAGTTTTCCTTACGTTCGCGGATCAACAGGATATTCTTCCGCATGTTCGCCAAGCTGGCCTCCATCTCATCCATCTGGATCGTGCGGGAGATAGAGTCTTGGCGCAAGCGCTCGGTAATCAAGGCGTGCTTTTGAGAGGCTAACTCGAAGTCCTCCTTCGCTTTCAGATAATCCTCCTTGGCGATCAAGTTCTCTTTATACAACTGCTCTTGTTGGTTGAACGAGCGGCGGGCCCGGTTCATGTCCATATCGTATTGAAGTTTCTCCATCTGATTGGTCAGCTTATCCTGCTCCATGGTAACCTGCGTATTACGAAGGAAGTTCTGCTTCTCCGCCAACTCAGCCTCAGCGTTCAAGATCTGCAAATCTAGATTTGAGTTGCTCAGACGAACAATGATATCGCCTTTCTTCACTTGGGCGCCCTCTTCCACGACTTTCTCCTGTACGATACCGCCCTCCTCGGGGCTAAGCTGCACGACCGTGATAGGTTGCACCTGACCATCCATACGAAAGAAGTCATTGAATTGCTCACGGGTCACATTACCGATGCTAATCCCTCTCGCGTCCACTTTCAACGTAGAAGCATGATCACCAAAGATAATCCATCCCAACAAGATAACGAACAACACGCCACCCGCTACATAAGGAATATGCTTCTTCTGAAGACCTTTCTTTTTCTCTAATTGTATATCCATCGTATTCTATATTTTTTATTATCATCTAAATTCTATGTTCTCAATTCTTATTCATTGATAAGAGGCTTGCCCTTATAATAATCCACCAGCTTGCTTTTCAATAAGTACATCAATCGCTTTTGAAGCAGATTGGCCTTGGACTCCAACAGTGTATTCGCGCTAGTCTGTACATCCAGCGTGCTCATCAGGCCTTCCTCGTACTTCCGTAGGGTAACACGATAAGCCAACTCATCCGATTTCACCTTCTTATCCATCTGTATGGCCTCTTTAGCGTATCCCTCACGATCCAGGACCGATTGCTCTACCGCTGTCTGCAACTGGCGAAAGACCTCTGTCCTTGTCTCCCGTGCGATCCGCATATTGTTACGGTAACGACGAGCGTTCGTTAATCTGCTCAAACCATCGAATAAGGGGAAGCTAAGGCTAAAAGATACATATTCACCACGGTTATTTTTAAACTGATCCTTGAAACCTTCCGGGGCATTATCAGACTTCAGGTTCTCGAAATAACTCGTAGAGATTCCGGCATTCAAATAAATGCTCGGCAGCAACTTTCCTTTATAAATACGATATTGGTATTTACTTTGCGTTAATTGATACTCGGCTTGCAAGGCGGTAGGGTTATTCCCAGACGCATAGGCGAAAATCTCCGCCACATTCTCTACTTCCGGGACATAATTGATATCCGGTAATAAAGTATCCACCTCCAGTTCTAAATCAGATGGATAATTCATACATTCCCTCAAAGTAAGCAAGGCGGTATTGAAAAGATTCTGCTGGTGGGTCAATGTATAATCATCGGCCGCTACTTGAGCCTCGAACTGAGCTACATCCGCTTTCCCTTTCAAACCCAGCTCTTCTTGCCGGCGAGTCTTATATAAGGTACGGTTACTCTCCTCCAATTTCTCGGCCGCCATACGAATCGTTCCTTTATAATACACCACATCCATATAAGCCTGCATGGTTTTCATCGCTAAATCATCTTTCGCTTTCTGTATGTCATTAACTCCCATACGGCGATTGGATTTTGCCATCAACCATTGATTGATCAGCTGTCCGCCCGTAAAAATAGGAATAGAAGCGTCGAGGCCATAGTTATTATTAAACGTAGAAGTATTCTCATAGGTATTGGTCGCAGGATCGATCGAACGGCCAAAACTATATTGCGCTCCGACCTTAGCCGATGCCGCCGGGAAAAAAGAAGCTACGGCGGCATTCCGTTCCGCCTTATACGTATCTGATGTATAAACTTGCTTTTTAACCGATGGGCTGTTTTCCACGGCATAGCGCATACATTCATCCAAAGTCCAAAGTTTCTCTTGGGCCACCGTCGCGGTAGCGAAACTGAGAGAAAGAACTGTTGTAAGTAATATTTGTTTCATTGCTCTATTATTTTCTACCTAAATAATAGCAAAGAACGTGCCAAAACACATAAACAACTAAACAACAATCAGATAACAAAAAGCTATTCTTTTAGAACTGTCCAATATTTTGACAACGCTGTCTAATTGTTTGACACTATTCCCACTTTGACACGTAAGAGCGTCTCCTCTTCTCCCTAAGTAAAAAACGCTCTACTCCTATATGAATTCTTGCTCGATAGCCTATGAATTCTTATGCGCATACTGTATAATTCTACAAACCACGACGTGGTCTGTACAGATCAAGACGTGGAATATACAAATCACGACGTGGTCTATATATTCCACGGTGATAATTTGGAAATAGATCAAGTAGTAAGTATATTTGTATATAGTAAGAAGAATGTTTTTAACTTGAAGATACAAACAATTATACCTAGTAGCAGTTATGGCAGAATATATCAAGCAAGAGATGTGCGACCTGAACGGGACGGGGGAAAAGCCGGTGTATTATCGGATGAAGATACAACGGAACATGGATATGGAGGATTTCGTGGAACGGATCACCTACCCCGGATCGGGCTTGAGCAGGGGTAGCGTAATACAGGTGATGACGACAGTAGCGGAACATCTGGCCTATTGCATGGCGGAAGGGCAGTCGGTCACGTTGGATGGCATCGGTACGTTCACGCCCCGCCTAGGCGTAGCGAAGGACAAGGAGATCGACTCGCTGGATGGTGACGAACCGAAGCGTAACGCACGGAGCATCGAGGTGAATGGCATCAACTACCGGGCCGACAAGGAACTGGTACGGGAAACTAACCTGCGTTGCGACTTAAGACGGGGAGGTATCAGCCGTGTATGGAAATCGCCCTTCACCGAAGAGGAGCGCCGGACGCGGGCATTGGATTACCTTCACGAGCACCCATTCTTGCGCATACAAGACTACATGGCTATCACCGGACTAAAACGCAGTAGCGCGAACCGGGAGCTACTACGACTCAGCAGCGATCCGGCGAGTGGGCTCACCATATCGGGTTATGGAAGCCACCGGGTGTATGTCCGCAGGAAAACAGAGGGCGATCGCTAATCCACCCAATGGTGCCCCGGGCCGGAGAAAACACATACATTTTACTCCGGCTTTTGACTAAGCATTTGTATTGTTTCAGTAAACTCCGCGACTATAGACTTCAAATTGGGATTATCGAGTCGAATAATAATCGCCGCATAATTCTGTATCCCATCTGCATCTCGGATGTCCGCAGACATGAAAGCGAAATCAGATTTACGCGGCGAGGAATGAAACCAAAACTCAAAAAGGCGATTGCGCATACTCTGCTTGCATAATAAATCACACCAAAGTCCGTAACAAACCGGAAACACATAGAATCCCTAAGAGCTGTTACCGCATAAGGAGAATTAGAATTTATACGTTCAAGGTTAAGGCTTACCATACTTCAAAATAAGTAGCTTCTTGCCCTGTACGTTTCTTAAACTCTTCTTTCATCTCTTTTTCCAGTTTAGCTACATACTCTCGCTTCAGCTTCCGTGCGGTCTCCAACCGACGCAAAGCCTCTTCTCTGGTAATCTTGCTATTTTTCTCTTTTTCCATATCCTTCGATATAATACTTATATATTACAAATGTAGGATAAATTCCGTTCTTTACCAAAATATTTATTCTTTGCTTCTGTTTTTGAGAAATATAACAAACACACAGATCACTAATCCACTTGATGGTGTCCCGGGTCGAGATGCTTGCGAGTGCCGTTCGGTCTTATCAGTTCGGCGGAGGTGCCTTCCGGGATTTGGAGATCGAACTTCATTCGCTTGCCTTTCTTCTTGATACTTACTTGGATGGTTCCATAATGAGTCTCTAGACTGGCAGAGGCTTCCGATAAGGAACCCAGTTGAGGCGCGATCTTAAAGGTACGGAAGCCGGGAGAGGTTGGCTCGATACCACAGACCTTCTGGCTCAATAAGGTTAGCGGGCCACCGCTCCAAGCGTGATTGATCGTACCGCCGCCGAAGCCCTCGGCTCCGATGCCCCATCCCTCGAACAAGGTCGTGTATTCGGCATAATCCAGCATACGGGTGTAACGTTGCTTCATCCGTTCCAAGGCAAACGTCGGCTCGCCCATCTGGAAAAGGGCCTCTAGGACATACTTCTCCATATAAGGGCTGGCGTGATACTCCTTTTTAAGCACCTTCGTCAGCGCCGGATACTTATCTTTCGAGGCCAGCCCGGAAACAACCGCCATGGCTTGGGAGCGATCGTCCGTCTCCCCTTTATAGCCGGGGGAGCGATAGGCGGAACCTCGTGTCGAAACAACGTTCTATGCTACGCATCATCCGGGAGATCTCATCGGCATCCTTATCCTTGCCGAGTTGCAGGGCGAAGGCTCGCTCCGCTTTCAAGGCCAGATAATACCAGCAATTGGTCAATACACCCATATCGACGTGCTCGCCCCAGTCGCCCCAACTCCAAGCGCCTTGACGCTCGATCACCAAGCCACTCTTATCGACTTGCCAGACCTCGTGCAGGTAACGGCGCATCCGGTCGTATATCACCGGAACGAAACTACTGTCGGCACTATAATAATATTGTGTATAAAAACCGTACCAACCGATAGACGCCAACATCTGTAAAGGAAGCTCCTTATCCCAATTACCCGCCGGAACCGGAGAGTAGAGCGTTCCGTCCTCCCGCTGCCAATTCATTAATTCATGGATGCCTTTTACGGCTAGTTTCTGCCCGGACGGAGAAAGGGCGTAGAAAGCCTCGCCTAGCTCATTCACCTCGTCACCCCACCATTGGGCACGTTCACGGTCCGGACAGTCCATATAATTATCACGCATCGTTATGTATAAGGTGCGGGCAGAACGTTGCCAAAGCTCGTCGTAGAACGGGTCGTCACAATGGAAAGAGCCGGCGAGGTCCGTGTTGTAACCGGTCTCACGGTATTTCACATCCAGCACCTTCACGCCCTCGGGGATGATGTAATAGACCTCATGGCCGTTCATCCAGCCATAGCTTTCGTATTCCTGCTCACCCTCACGGGTAATATATTCGGCACGTACGTTGCGCTCGCTTCCTCCCTCGTAATTATCCATCCGGATGTGGATAGTCTTCCCGGCCTCCGCCTCTACTTTTAGATACGGAGTGATCTGGGCATTATAGGGCAAACGACAGAACAAGGTATCGCCTTTCAAGGATTCCCGGACGGATACATAGGATAACAGGCCGCTGTTTTTCCACTGGGGTATCGGACGTTCCACCAGATCCCCGAAAGGAGCTTTCCCCGCCTTACCGACGCAGACCGCCCCCGGAAGGGAACCTTCGAAACTCGTACGGTTCCAGTTTGTTATCGCTTGACGGGCATCGAAGCGGATATTACTCTCCGGCATACGGTAATTCGGGAAAGGGGCCTCGGTATTTTGATAGGCCTCATACAAGGCACACTGCCAGCTCGCATCGGAGACTCCAGTCCCGGAGCGATCGCCTCGAATAACAAAGCCGCTTTCCCGCTGTTGATATGACTGAAACCGTCTTTCCCGAAATGCCAGAGCAAGATAGCGATGGTGTTCGAACCTTTTGTCAGGTAAGGGGCGATATCTACCGGATCGTAATAAGTCCCGGAAGGAGAAGGTCCTCTTTTCAAGCCACCCTCGAAGATAACCAGTTGGTC
>ERZ1108168.1240-NODE-1240-length-11113-cov-2.488153_pt1 | contig 11113 bp, 9 predicted proteins | sample MGYA00403704_ERZ1108168 | MGnify/ENA primary metagenome ERZ1108168 (study PRJEB35170, sample SAMEA104062421) | human gut metagenome | biome: human gut; feature: human-associated habitat; material: faeces | place: Denmark | collected 2012-06-12 ...
ACGGGAGAGTAGATTTTCATGCCTGCGGCTGCCTGCACCAATGGTTCTATCATAAATGCGCATGTTTCATCACCGTATTGCTCAAAAGTTTTTTCAGCATCTTCAAAGCATTCCGCCTGACAGGTTTCACAGTTTTTTCCGTATTTGCAGCGATAGCAGTCAGGAGCCTGTACACGTTCCCACGCCGGCGTTGACCGCCGATCAGCTTGCGGCCGCCGCCCGGCAGCTGCAGGAAGCGCTGGTCCCGCTGACGCAGGCCCTGACCGCGTCCGTCGCTCCGGCGGCGCAGCCAGTGCCTCCGGTCGTGTTCACCCCCGGCAGCAACCCCATGGCCGCCGAGGCCGTGACGGCTTCCGCTCCGGCGGAGCAGCGTTCCGATGACCTCCTCGTCGCCATCCGGCGCGGGGTCCTGTCGGCTCTTCCCGCAGGGACCGCCGACGAAGCGTTGATCGATCGCTTGATCGCATCCGTCCTTGCCGAGATGGGCGCTTGCGCGGCTCCCGAGACGCGTCCCGGCGTCAGGCAGGCTGGAGGCGTCACCCACGTCGACAGCAAAGCGCAGTACTGGGGAGGCTCCCGGGCGAAGGGCAGCGTGGCCGTCATGGACGTGCTTTCCCCCGCCAAAGGGGATGCCGCCTCCGTGGGCTATCTGGATTGGGAAAACCTCTCGTTTTCCTGGACGTTCCGGCGTACGGAAGTGCTCGTCGTGCTGGAAGGCGACTTGAACCTGAGCATTGAGGGCACGACCTTCAGCGCGGCCCACGGCGACGTGTTCAGCATCCCTGCGGGCACGGAAGTGGAACTCTCCTCTTCCGGGCACGTGCGGTGCGCCACGGTCGCGGTAGCCGCCTAGCCGCGTTCCTAGACCATAACGAAGGAAACAATCATGATCTTTCTTACCGAAGAAGATGTCAGACAGCGTTGCGAGCTGGGCCAGGGAGGCGAATTCCGCCTTCAGGCCGGCGAACGCCTGACTCCGGCGGCCACGGAGCTGTTGCGCAGTCGCAACTGCCGCGTGATCCTGCCCGGTCAGTGCACCGTGGAAGCGGCGCCTGTCGAAGAAGCCAAACCCGCAGCTCCCGCTGCGGAAGCGGCTCCGGCCGCTCCGGCCGCCGAACAGGCATCGTTCCCCGATGGAACCTACCTTGACGCCAATACGGTCGTCTCCAAGTCCCACCCGCGCATATTCCTGCGCGGCAAGCTGGATACCCTCATTTCCAGCACGGTGCTGGTGCAGACCGGGTTTGACGGCAACAACAAGCTCCCCGCCGTCCTCAGAAACGGCCTTTCTGACATCAACGTGTGGCTGTGGCAGATCCTCCAGGCCGAAGTCTCCGGCGAAGCCGTGCCCGCGCAGTCCCTGTGCGGCATGAACGCCGAAGCCATCCGCCTCGTCTCCCACGATCCCATGAAATACCTCGGCCAGGGCCACATCGTCCCCGACGTGGCTCTCGGCCCGAACGTCGCGCTGCTCAACTGGCTGCGCGCCCAGGCCCGCGAAGTTGAAGTGGCCTATGTTCAGGTCGGCATGGAACGCGAAGACATCCTCGCGTCCCTGAACCGCCTGAGCAGCGCCATCTATGTCCTCATGCTCCTGACCGTCGTTGCCGAATCCGGCCGCGACATCAGCAAGGTTGGTCTGTAATGAGCGTGTTCGAACGTTGCCTCGAAAAATGCCGCGCCCGGAAAGGTGCCGTGGTCTACTCCGACGGTGAAGACCGGCGCGTGGTTTCCGCCGCCGCCAAGCTGATCCGCGAAGGCCTCGTCGAACCCATCCTCATCGGCGACCCCGAAAAGGTGCGCGCGGCGCTGCAGGAAAGCGGCGAAACCGGCGTTTCCCTCCAGGTCGTCAATCCGTACAACCCGGCCTTGCTTCAGCACAATGCTGCGGAGTACATGTCCATCCAGAAGGGCAAGGGCAAGGATATTTCGGAAGAGGAGGCCATCAAGGCCGTCAAGAATCCTCTCGCCGCCGGTGCCCTTATGGTCCGCCGCGGTGAAGCCGAAATCGGCGTTGCCGGGAACCTGTCCTCCACGGCCGACGTCATCCGCGCCGGCCTGCGCATGGTCGGCACCGCCGCCGGAAGCAAGACCGTGTCGAGCTTCTTCTTCATGCTGAAGGACAATAACGTTTGCATGTTCACCGACTGCGCGGTCATTCCGGAACCCACTTCCGCGCAGCTTGCGGACATTGCGATCAGCACCGCCGGCGTGTACAAGCGCGTCATGGGCGACGAGGCCCGTGTGGCCCTGCTTTCCTTCTCCACGAAGGGCAGCGCCAAGCATGAGCGCGTCGACAAGGTGCGCGCGGCTCTTGAAGAAATCAAGACCCGCGAACCCAATCTGCTCGTAGACGGCGAACTCCAGTTGGACGCCGCCGTCGAGCCCGAAGTCGCCAGGCTCAAGGCGCCCGGGAGCCCGGTCGCCGGGAACGCGAACGTGTTCGTGTTCCCCTCCCTTGAAGCCGGCAACATCGGTTATAAAATCGCGCAGCGCTTCGGCGGCTGGACGGCCCTCGGCCCCCTGCTCCAGGGCTTTGCGCACGGTTGGCATGACCTTTCGCGGGGATGCAGCAGCGACGACATCTACAAAATCAGTGTCGTCGGCCTGGGCATGAACCGCGGAGGACAGCAATAAAACGGAACGGCACACAACACGGTAACGCGTTACCCGATCGTTCCGTTCCGGGTAACCAAGCTAACAACAATCCTAAAAGGAGTTCACAATGGACGCTCTTGGCATGATCGAAACCCGTGGTCTGGTTGGTCTCATCGAAGCCGCTGATGCTATGGTCAAGGCTGCTCGCGTGCAGCTCGTTTCTTACGAACAGATCGGCGGCGGCTATGTGACCGCCCTCGTCCGCGGCGACGTGGCCGCCTGCAAAGCCGCTACCGACGCCGGCGCCGCCGCTGTGCAGCGCGTGGGTGGCGAGCTCGTGGCCGTCCATGTCATTCCTCGCCCCCATCAGGACCTGGAAGCCGTGTTCCCCCTGAGCCGCAAGTAAGCTCGTCCGCGCACTTAAGCTGGGTTAAGCCCTGCTCGTCGGTCTCGCCGGGGCCTCGCGCCCCGGCCCGGCCGGCAGCTTCCTTACGGAATGCTCCCGGAAGACCGTCTTCCGGGAACGGAGACATACATGGAACTCGCAAAAGTCATTGGTCAGGTCGTTTCCACGGTCCGGTGTCCCGGTTTGCCGTACAACTCGCTGCTTCTCGTTGATCTGCTCAATGAGAAGGGCGAATCCATCGGCCGCTCTCAGGTTGCCGCCGATCCCATCGGCGCGGGCGAGGGCGAATGGGTTATCGTGTCCCGCGGCAGTTCCGCACGTTTTGCCATCGACAAAGATGCGCCGCTGGATCTGGTCATTGTCGGCATCGTCGACCATGTAAACGCCGGTAAGGCAGCTATTTATCGCAAGAATCAGGGGGAATAGCCCCTGCGGGCGGTTCGCCGCCCACCGGAAGACCCCGGTTTTCCGCTCTGCCTCGTCTCCTGACGAGGGTGACAAACAGAAAAAACAGGCCCCCCGCCCGGCAGTCCTCAAAGTCCCGCGGGGTCCGGCTTCCAGCATAGGAGTATAGATATGGACGTGCGCCAACAAGACGTGGAACGCATTGTCGTTGAAGTTCTGAAAAAGATGATGTCCGATCAGCCCACCGCGGCTGCTACGACCGTCGTCGCCGCCAGCGGCTGCGACTGCGGCGACTTCGGCCTCTTCGATCGCCTCGAAGACGCCGTGCAGGCCGCCGAAGCCGCTCAGAAGAAGATCAGCACCGTCGCCATGCGTGACAAGATCATCGCCGCCATCCGCAAGGCCGGCCTTGAAAACGCCAAGGCGTTCGCTGAAATCGCCCACAACGAAACCGGCATGGGCCGCGTGAGCGACAAGATTGCCAAGAATATCCTCGTTTGCGAGCGTACTCCCGGCACCGAATGCCTCTCCCCCATGGCCATTTCCGGCGACATGGGCCTGACCCTCATCGAAAACGCTCCCTGGGGCGTGATCGCCTCCGTGACGCCGTCCACCAACCCGACCGCCACGGTGATCAACAACGCCATCAGCATGATCGCTGGCGGCAACTCCGTGATCTTTGCTCCCCACCCCAACGCCAAGCGTGCTTCCCAGACGGCCATTCAGGTCCTGAACAAGGCCATCATCGAAGCCACCGGCGTTGCCAACCTGCTTGTCGCCGTAAAGGAACCCACCATCGAAGTGGCGCAGGAGCTCTTCTCGCATCCTCGCATCAAGCTGCTCGTGGTGACCGGTGGTGAAGCCGTTGTGGCTCAGGCCCGCAAGGTCGCCACCATGCGCCTCATCGCCGCCGGCGCCGGCAACCCGCCGGTCGTCGTCGACGAAACCGCCAACATCGCCCGTGCTGCCCGCAGCATCTACGACGGCGCTTCCTTCGACAACAACATCATCTGCGCCGACGAAAAAGAAATCATCGCCGTGGATTCCATCGCCGATCAGCTGAAGGCCGAAATGAAGGCCATCGGCGCCGTGGAAATCAGCCTTGAACAGGCTGACGCCGTGGCTCGCGTGGTCCTGCGCAACTATCCTCAGGTTGAAGGCGGCAAGGCTCCCAATCCGAACCCGAAGTGGGTCGGCCGTGACGCCGCCCTCATCGCCAAGGCCGCCGGCATCGACGTGCCCGACAGCTGCCGTCTGCTCATCGTGGACGTGAAACGCGACATCAACCACGTGTTCGCTCGCGTGGAACAGCTGATGCCCGTTATCCCGCTGCTGCGCGCCGCCAACGTGGACGAAGCCATCGAATGGGCTCTCATCCTCGAACGTGGCCTGTCCCACACCGCCGGTATGCACTCCCGCAATATCGACAACATGGACAAGATGGCCCGCGCCATGAACACCAGCCTGTTCGTCAAGAACGGCCCGCACCTCGCCGCCCTCGGCGCTGGCGGCGAAGGCTGGACGACCATGACCATCTCCACCCCCACCGGTGAAGGTGTGACTTGCGCCCGCTCGTTCGTGCGCCTGCGCCGCTGCTGCGTTGTGGACAACTTCCGCATCGTCTGATTGTAGCGTACGCCTTTTATGGGGGGAGGGACTGGTTCCCTTCCCCCTTTCTTATTATGAGATGCCGGGAAAGAGCGGAAGAGTCTTTCTAAAAAAGAGCTTTCCCTTTCTCTATGAGGTCTATCCTTCTGTTTTTAAAGGTTTTTATATTTATCAAATCCCTGTTTGCGGTCTTTTGGGGCACATGCATTCCTTGAAAAAGTACTCCCTTCAACTCGGATTGGGTGTCTTTTCCGATAGTTCCAGCTTGTGAAGGCTATTTTTAAAATACTTTTTTCACAAGATAGAATTCTTTGGTGTCGCATTTTTGCATCATGCTTTCCGCCCCCAGCCAACTCCGTTCCATCAAAGGGAGTTTTTTCTGATATAATATCAATAAGATAAAAACCCTTGTCAGGAACTATTCTCTTTCGCTGCGTAAAAACGGACAGAGGTTGCAGGAAAACCTCTCCTTGTCGCAAAAATGCAACATCACATTCCCGCTATTTGCGGATTATTCCTGATAAGTGATGCAATTTTGCGACTTTCCCCCTTCTCATAAAAACGCCTCAAAACGCTCTCTATCACAATACCATGAAATAATAAGTAAACATTTTTTATAACCCATCTGGCACGGCACTTGCTTTATTATAAGCAAGACAAGTGAAGAAGGGAACGAGAACTTCCGAGCGGTCCGCCGGAAAGCTCCACACATCATACTACACAACCTTAATTCCTACACGGAGAAGTGACATGACTCAGGTAGCTGAAATCAAATCGCCTCATGAGCAACGTCTTGAAGACAACATCGCCGGTAAAGAAGACATCTATCGCGAATCCCACAAGCGCGTGTTCAAGCTGCTGGAACGTTTCGACGGCCAGAAGCCCGCTATCGACGTCGAACGCGCTCTGTACTTCACGCAGTCCATGGCCGAAACCGTGGGTCAGCCTCTGGTTCTCCGCTGGGCCAAGGCTCTGATGAACGTTGCCAAGAACATCACCGTCATGGTGCAGGACGACCAGCTCCTCCTCGGCCGCTGCGGTGGTCATGACGGCCGTTACGGCATCCTGTACCCCGAACTCGACGGCGACTTCCTCGACATCGCCGTGCGCGACCTTCCCACCCGCCCGCAGTCTCCGGCTTCCATCAGCCCCGAAGACGCCAAGATCGTGGTTGAGCAGATCGCTCCTTTCTGGAAGGGCCGCACCTATCACGAAGCTCTGAACAAGGCTCTTCCCGCCGAAGTTCACAAGCTGACCTACGACGATCCCGACGGCCTGATCTCCCGCTTCATCGTCAACGAAACCTCCTCTTTCCGTTCCTCCATCCAGTGGGTGCATGACTACGAAGTGGTGCTGAAGCGCGGCTTCAACGGTCTGAAGCAGGAAATGGAAGAAAAGCTGGCCGCTCTTGATCCCGCCTCCCCCGTGGATCAGGTGGACAAGCGTCCCTTCATCGAAGCCACCATCCTCGTGTGCGACGCCATCGTTCTGTGGGCGAAGCGCCACGCCGACGCCGCCCGCAAGGCCGCCGAAGCTTGCGCCGATCCGGTCCGCAAGGCCGAACTCATCCGCATGGCTGAAAACGCCGAACACGTGCCCGCCAACCCGGCTCGCGACTTCTACGAAGCCGTTCAGTCCCAGTACTTCACCCAGATGTTCTCCCGTCTGGAACAGAAGACCGGTACCACCATCTCCAACGGCCGTATGGACCAGTACTTCTATCCCTTCTACAAGAAGGACATGGAAGCCGGCATCCTGACCGATGAAAAGACCCTGGAATACTTGGAATGCATGTGGGTCGGCATGGCCGAATTCATCGACATGTACATCTCCCCCGCCGGCGGCGCCTTCAACGAAGGTTACGCTCACTGGGAAGCCGTCACCATTGGCGGTCAGACCCCGGACGGCCGCGACGCGACCAACGATCTGACCTACTTGTTCCTGAAGTCCAAGCGCGAATTCCCGCTGCACTACCCCGACCTCGCCGCCCGTATCCACAGCCGCGCTCCTGAACGCTACCTGTGGGACGTCGCCGAAACCATCAAGTTCGGCTCCGGCTTCCCCAAGCTGTGCAACGACGAAGAATGCATCCCGCTGTATGTCTCCAAGGGCGCGACCTTTGAAGAAGCCCTTGACTACGCCGTGTCCGGCTGCATCGAAATCCGTATGCCCAACCGCGACACCTACACCTCCGGCGGTGCTTACACCAACTTCGCCTCCGCTGTGGAAATGGCTCTGTACGACGGCAAGATGAAGAAGTACGGCGACGTGCAGCTCGGCATCCAGACCGGCGACGCCCGCAAGTTCAAGAGCTGGGACGAATTCTGGAACGCCTACGTGCAGCAGCACATGCTCCTGCTCCGTACCACGTTCATCCAGCAGTACATTGTTATCCAGACCCGCGCCAAGCACTTCGCCCAGCCCATGGGCTCCGTGCTGCACGCTCTCTGCCGCAAGCACTGCATCGACCTGCATCAGCCCCAGATCCCCGAAGGCCTGAACTTCGGCTACTTTGAATTCATGGGCCTCGGCACCGTCATCGACTCCCTGGCCGCCATCAAGAAGCTTGTGTTTGAAGACAAGAAGCTCACCATGGATCAGCTCATCGACGCTCTCGAAGCCAACTTCGAAGGCTACGAAGACATCCAGCAGCTTCTCCGCACGGCTCCCTGCTACGGCAACGACGACGAATACGCCGACGAAATCGGCCGCGAACTCGACCGCATGGCCGTGTCCTTCGCCGCCAAGTACGGTAAGGAAATGGGCATCAACAACGACGCCCGTTACGTGCCCTTCACCTCTCACGTGCCCTTCGGTAAGGTTGTTTCCGCTACCCCGAACGGCCGCGTGGCGTGGTTCCCGCTGGCTGACGGTTCTTCCCCGTCTCACGGCGCCGACCACAATGGTCCCACCGCCATCCTGCTCTCCAACCACAACACGAAGAACTACGGTATGCGCGCCCGCGCTGCCCGTCTGATCAACGTGAAGTTCACTCCCAAGTGCGTTGAAGGCGATGCCGGTACCGAAAAGCTGGTGCAGTTCATCCGTACCTGGTGCGACCTGAAGCTGTGGCACATCCAGTTCAACGTCATCAACGCCGATACCCTGAAGAAGGCCCAGAAGGATCCTCAGAAGTATCGTAACCTCATCGTCCGCATCGCCGGGTACAGCGCCTACTTCGTCGACCTGACCCCCGACCTGCAGAACGACCTCATCGCCCGTACCGGCCACGACCAGATGTAAGTTCTGGCCGCTTGCGGCACACAAGATGAATGATTAAATAAATGGCGGGCCGGAATTATCTGGCCCGCCATTTCCAACTCTAACGCTCAGAAAAAGAGGTAGTCCATGGGTTCCTTTGAAGATAGAAAGGCGACCGGAACCGTCTTCAATATTCAGAAATATTCCGTTCACGACGGTCCCGGCATCCGGACCATCGTCTTCCTGAAGGGCTGCCCCCTGTCGTGCAAATGGTGCAGTAACCCCGAATCCCAGGCATCGCATCCGCAGGTCGCCTACAACAAGGGCCGCTGCATCGGCTGCCACCGTTGCATCAAAGCCTGTGAACACGACGCCATCACCGTCAACGAAGATGGCACGCTCTCGCTCGACCGCAGCAAGTGCGACGTCTGCAAGACGCTCGACTGTGCCCACGCCTGTCCCGCACAGGGCATGATCATCTACGGCGAAAACAAGACCGTCGATCAGATCCTTAAGGAAGTGGAGAAGGACGCTCTGTTCTATGCCCGCTCCGGCGGCGGCATGACCCTTTCCGGCGGCGAGCCCCTCATGCACGCCGACATTGCCCTCCCGCTGCTCCGGGAGGCCCGTCATCGCCGCATCAAGACCGCCATTGAAACGTGCGGCTGTATCCCGTGGGATACCCTCAAGGAAGCCGCTCCGTACCTCAACTATGTTCTGTTCGACGTCAAACAGATGGACAGCGAAAAGCACCGCGAAGGCGTCGGCGTCGGCAACGAGTTGATCCTCAGCAACCTCAAAAAGCTGCTCACCGAATTCCCCAACCTGCATGTCCAGGTCCGTACGCCCATCATTCCCGGGTTCAACGACAATGACGAGTTCGCCTACGCCCTCGGCGAGTTCCTCAAGGGCTACGAGAACGTGGGTTACGAAGCCCTGCCCTACCACCGCCTGGGAACCCAGAAGTACGACTTCCTGAGCCGTGAATACGCCATGGGCGACGTCAGCCTGCCCGACGGCGTCGCGCAGCGCATCCAGCGGATCGTCGACGAAACCCGCGGTGCCGTGACGGAAGAAAAGAAGTAAGCTTCCGCTCCTCCCTGTCGAAAGAAATCCCCGTCCGGCGATCCGGGCGGGGATTTTTGCTTTCCCCTCCGTCCACTCGTCCCCTTTCCACACACGCCTTGACGTTCTTGCGTGCAGGCACTAGCATGAGAAACCAATTTCCCTGCAATCATTTTATTTCTCGTGCGATGCCTATGGAAAACACTTCGATGACGTCTCTTGCTCCCCATTTTGAAAGTATCCTCGACACCCTCTCTGATGGCGTCTTCATCAGTGACGCGGAGGGGACGACCCTGTTCGTCAACAAAATGTACGAAACCCTGACCGGCCTGAGGCAGGGGGAAATCCGGGGCAAGAACATCCGCACGCTCGTCCAGCAGGGGATTTTCGACAAGGTCGTCAATCCGCAGATCGTCGAAACCGGGAAATCGGCCACCCACGTCCAGCAGCTCGCCAACGGGAAGCGTCTGGTCCTGACCGGCTATCCCGTTTTCGACGACAAGGGCCAGTTGTGCCTTGTCGTGACCTTCGCCCGCGACATCACCGTCCTGACCCAGCTGCAGGAGGAGATGACCGCCCAGAAGAAACTCATCGAACAGTTCCACGACCGTCTCGCCTTCCTTGCCCGCGAACAGACCCGCGAACTCGTCCCCGTCTTCGAAAGCCGCGAGATGAAAGAGGTCATGAGCCTTGTGGAGCGGTTCGCCAGTTCCGACGCCACGGTGCTCATCCTCGGCGAAAGCGGCACGGGCAAGGAACTCTTCGCGCAGTCCATCCACAACGCGAGCCCTCGGGCATCGCGCCCTTTTGTGGCGGTGAACTGTGGTTGTATCCGGGGGGAACTCGCCGCATCTGAGTTCTTCGGCCACGTGCAGGGGGCATTTACCGATGCGAAAAAGGATACTGCCGGGTATTTTGAGACGGCCAAGGGCGGTACGCTCTTCCTTGACGAGATCGGAAACATGCCTCCAGAAATGCAGACACTGCTGCTCAGGGTATTACAGGAAAGAGTGTATTGTCCAGTGGGCAGCCGCAAAGAACTTGAAGCCGATGTACGGATATTGTCGGCCACCAACGAGGATATGGAGCGTGCCATACGGGAGGGACGTTTCCGGGAGGATCTGTACTACCGTCTCGCCGAGTTTGAGATACGCCAGCCCTCTCTCTCCGAATGCCCGGAAGATATATTGCCTCTGGCTGACTTCTTTCGTGAGCAACATTCAGAAGAGATACGTGTGGAGACCTCCGGTTTTACCGAACAAGCCAAAATCTCCATGCTTTCCCACTCATGGCCGGGCAATGTGCGTGAACTTGACAACCGGATAAGACGTGCTGTCCTGTTGGCGCTATCTCCATTGTTAACCCATAAAGATCTGAATCTTAATGCGACCATCTGTAGGACAGGCGAAAAATGTAAAAAAGGCTTGATGGAAGAAGCAGAAGAAAAAGAACTAATAAGGAAGATTCTGGAAGAATGTGGAGGTAAGATCAGTCGTGTGGCGAGAATGTTGGGGATAAGCCGTCCGACGCTATACAAGAAAATGGAAAGGTATGGGTTGAGATAACATCTTCATCCGTTCCGTTTATACATAAGCCGGCAGATTCCGTTGGAGAAAGTTTTGCAACCAAGAAGTTTCCAGCGGACAGACCGGAATTCTCCCGTCAAGGGGATTCCACCACCATAAGAAAGAGGCAGCAGAAAAAGTACTGTCTCATCCACCAGATTATACCGAAAAAGTCCATCGGCATATTCCGCGCTTCCTCCATCTCCCACTCCTGCCAGATAAATACAATCCTTGTCGTGTTTTTCCTTTACATTCAGCAAGTCCA
>ERZ1108168.1244-NODE-1244-length-11082-cov-2.015326_pt1 | contig 11082 bp, 6 predicted proteins | sample MGYA00403704_ERZ1108168 | MGnify/ENA primary metagenome ERZ1108168 (study PRJEB35170, sample SAMEA104062421) | human gut metagenome | biome: human gut; feature: human-associated habitat; material: faeces | place: Denmark | collected 2012-06-12 ...
GGGTATGGTTGGATGTGATGATTTCGAAAGCGTAAATACAAATCCCGACTCAACTAACAAAGTAACATCTGCGATGTTGGCAACAGAACTGTTACGTGATATTACCACTTATAAAAATGGGAATGGAAAGGATTTTATCCGGGATGAATTGTTAGCTAAGTATTTGTCGTGGACAGAGGCTAATGATATAGATCTGGCATTCAATTTGTTGGGTGGAGCAAATTATGATGCTTTGAGAGATTTGCGGAATGCCTCGAAGATGATTGATTTTGCGACGAATGATGAGTTGAAAAACTCCTATACGGCATTGTCTCATTTCGTACGGGTTTTCTTTTTCTTCAATTTGACAATGCAAGTGGGGGACATACCTTATTCTGAAGCTTTAAGAGCTGAGGATGAAGAGGTGTATTTCCCGAAATATGACTCTCAAAAAGATGTTTTTCTCGGGTTATTGAATGAATTGGATGAGGCGGACCGTCTCTTTAGTGCTGGTACTAATTTTGAGGGTGATTATATTTATGGAGGGGATGTGACGAAATGGCGTAAGGCTGTGAATGTTATGCAATTGAAGTTGCTTCTTAATTTGTATAAAAAGGTCGATGATCCGGATTTAAAGGTTCGGGAAAGAATCAATGAGATTATCAATAACAGACCTGTTTTTGAGTCGATTGCGGATAATTTCCAAGTTGTGTACTCTAATAAGGCTGGACAGAAATATCCTTATTTTAAGGAAATTAATAGTTTTGTGAATAATGACAGGATGACTGATCTTTTTGTTGATAAATTGAAAGCCTTGAAAGATTATCGTTTATTTTATTATGCGAAACCGACACCGAGCTCAGAAGAAGCCAAGTTGGATCCCTCGGAATGGGATGCTTATGGTGGAGTAGACCCGACCTTACCGGAGTCTGAGATCTTGACTTTTGTGAGTGGGGGAACTGTTTCTCAAATAAATGATCGCTACGAGGAACTGCCGGAGGGCGAGCCTGTATTTTTCTTGAGTTATCAAGAACAAAATTTTATACTGGCTGAGATGGCTCTGAGAGGTTTTATCTCAAAAAGTCCCAATGAGTATTATGAGGAAGGCGTTCGTTCTTCAATGCGGTTTGTGGCGGATAATACCCCCGATGATGTTATGTTCCATCATAATCGAAAAATAACAGATGCCTATATTCAAGAATATCTCGGAAACCAAGGCGTTAAGTTCGCTAGTGATTTTCAAGAACAGTTGAGTCAGATTATTTGGCAAAAGTACATATTGACCTTTCTTCAAACACCTTACAATGCTTTCTTTGAATATCGTAGGACAGGTGTACCGAATATTCCGATAAATCCGAAATCGAATAGGAATATACCTTCTGATAAAATGCCGTTAAGATGGATGTATCCATCGGAAGAGTTGGATTACAATATGGATAATGTCTCAAAATCAATTAGCGACCAGTATGGAGGGTCGGATGACTATATGGGTGTCATGTGGATTTTGAAATGAGAATGTCATGCATATAATTTTCCGGGTCATTTCAAAGGAAAAAAGAGCTCTTTTTTTGTTATTTCTATAAAGATATTTACCTTTGTCTCTATGTTAAGGATAATAACACATATTGAACGCTTATTGCTGACGCATGATTGTGTGATCTTGCCGAAGTTTGGTGGTTTCGTGCTGCAAATCTTGCCGGCGACGTATGAGGAAGAGGAACATTCGTTTCGGCCGATGCGTAAAGAGGTTATGTTCAATGTAACGCTACAGCATACAGACGGCTTGCTTTCCGAGTCGTATATGCAGACGTATGGCGTTGATTACCGGAAAGCTCAATTGATGTTGGAAGAGGATATCGAGGCTTTGAATGTTTCTTTGGAACAAGACAAGCGGATAACATTGGGGCGAATCGGGACTTTCTCTATAGGAGAGGAAGGGCAGACCATTTTTACGCCGGGCGATTCTGGGGTATTTAATGCGGATTCGTATGGTTTATCATCGTTTCATTTTCCGGTTTTGCGATCGTTGGAGGAAGAGCGGGAAGAGGTTGCCTTACTTACTGGTAAGAAAAAGAAAGATGTGTTCTATATCCCGGTTAGTCGTAAGTTGATCCGGGGTGTTGCGGCGTCAGCTGCTGCTGTCGCATTATTCTTTGTGGTTTCGACTCCGGTGAAAGAAGTAAACCTGTCCGCTTATACAGCTAGTTTTGTTCCTACGGAGATGATAAATTATAGGTTTGAGGAACCGATTTCTCAGCTGGAGGAAATTCAAGTATCCCAAGAGGACGAGATGGTAGCGGAGGTAACTCCCAAAATAGAAGCAACTAAGGAGACAGAGATTGCCAAAGCGGCTTCTGCTCCTGAGGTAAAGAAAGAGCTTGTTGCTCCCGCTCCGAAAGTGAAATCCGTGGCACCGAAGAAGATGTATCATATCGTGATAGCGAGTTTCCCGACAGAGGAGCAGGCGAATGAGTATATATCCGGTGTAGACCGTGCGCAATGTAAAAATGTAAGCAAGGTGGTTCGTGATGGTAAATATCGTATTTATGCGGATAAGTTTAATAACCGGGCGGATGCCGAGAGCTACATGGCGACACTTCGAAAAATAGAAAAGTATAAAGATGCTTGGCTGTTCATTAGCCGTTAATAAAAAAGCCTGATCGAAAGATCAGGCTTTTTTTATGACTTGTCGTCGTTTTGTGGCCGGGGCAGTCTTTTCTTCTTCAACCGTCCTGCCTTTCGTAAGGCTTGGTCCAGAATGTACTGGATTTGGCCATTGGTGCTGCGAAATTCGTCCGCAGCCCAAGCTTCGATAGCTTCCATCATATCAGCGTCCACCCGCAGGATGAAGCTTTTGACAGTATTATCTTTTTTGGCCATATACTAGTATTAATATTAAATTCTTACATTAATGATGTAGAGTCCCGGTATTTACGACAGGTTGCGCTGCCTCGTCAGCACAAAGGACAACCAACAGATTACTGACCATTGCGGCCTTTCGTTCCTCATCCAGTTCCACAATATTGTCTTTATCCAGTTTGTTCAAGGCGAGTTGAACCATGCTAACCGCTCCTTCCACGATCCGTTCTCTGGCGGCGATAATTGCTTCCGCTTGCTGGCGGCGTAACATGACTCCGGCGATCTCGGAAGCATACGCTAAGTAATTGATACGGGCTTCCAATACCTCAATGCCTGCTATCGCCAAACGGCTGTTTAATTCCTCCTCCAGTTTTTGAGCGACCTCCCCGTCATCGGATCGTAAGGTGACGGGATCTTTGCTCTCGTTATAATCATAGGCATACATGCCAGCTATCTTACGGATGGCGGCGTCACTTTGTATCTGCACGAAATTCTCATAATTCTGCATTCGTTGGGATAATTCAGAGGATTCTCCCAGTGATATGAATGATTTATTCGAGGAGATACTAATGGACGAAGAATCGATGTCGAACATCGCTTTATAAGTATCCTTGACTTTCCATACCATCACGGCCCCGATCATAACCGGATTGCCGACCTTATCGTTAACCTTGATAGGAGGGACATCTAAGTTACGGGCACGTAACGTGATTTTCTTTTTGCTGTAAAGTGGATTGACCCAGAAAAATCCGTTATCAGTAATTGTCCCTTTATATTTTCCGAAAAAGAGCATTACTCGGGCATTGTTGGGCTCGATTTCCATGAATCCCAATAAACAAACCACTAACAGGCAGAGTCCGACGATGCCGGTGATTACGCTCCAAGTCTCATTTATGCCTGCGATTAAATAGCAGCTAAGACCCGATAGAGCCAGTATGAGAAAAAGGGCAAGAAACCCAGAGATTCTCAGTCCGTTGAATGTCTTTTCAGTTGCTTTCATGATGATTTATATTTGATATTAATTTGATATCACAAAATAAGTGATTTTTATGGAGACTGCCAAATATTTTGAGGGATATTATTAGAGTGATCTGTAAATATTTTCATAGCTTTGTCTCATCTAAAAATTACATGCTTGGACTTTCAGTTAGACACGAACAATAAGGAGTTTCAGGATGCCTTGCAACTGATCACTCACACTCGCCAGTCCGTTTTCCTTACAGGGAAAGCCGGGACAGGCAAGTCTACCTTTTTGAAGTATATCTGTAATCATACGAAGAAAAAGTATGTGGTGCTGGCTCCTACCGGAATCGCAGCCATAAATGCAGGTGCATTCTTTTTTCAAGCTTCCTTTCCGGCCGATGTTGCCGGATGATCCGGATTTAAGTTTGTCGCATGGTCGTATCTTTGAGTTTTTCAAGTATCCGAAGGAGAAACGGAAGATTATAGCGGAGGTCGATTTGATTATCATTGATGAGATATCGATGGTGAGGGCGGATATTATTGATTGTGTAGATCGTATCTTGAGAGTTTACTCCGGCAATATGCGATTACCTTTCGGTGGAAAGCAGTTATTGTTTGTAGGAGATGTCTTCCAGTTGGAGCCGGTTGTTCCGTCGGATCAAAAAGAGATCTTAAGTTTGTTCTATGCGAGCCCTTTCTTTTTCTCGGCTCGTGTGTTCAAGGATATCAATTTAGTACCGATCGAGTTGCAAAAGGTGTATCGCCAGACCGATCCTGTTTTTATCAATGTATTGGATCGGATTCGTAATAATGCCGCTAGAAAACAGGAGTTGGATACGTTGAACGGTCGTTATTTTCCGTCTTTCGAACCGCAAAATGAGGATATGTATATTACGCTGGCCACTCGCCGGGATCAGGTTGATTTTATCAATGAGAAGAAGTTGGCCGAACTTCCCGGAGAAGAATATGTCTCCGTGGGAAAGATCGAGGGGGATTTTCCGGAATCCTCATTACCTACCCAGCTGAATTTATCCATCAAGGAACAGGCGCAGGTTATTTTTATCGATAATGATTATGAGCGTCGTTGGGTAAACGGAACGATTGGTATGGTATCGGGTATCGATGAGAATGGAAATGTTTATGTCTTGCTGGAGAGCGGTGTGGAACATTTGGTGGAACCTACCTCATGGCGAAATTATAAATACAAATATAACGAGAAAGAGAGACGGATCGAGGAGGAGATTGTCGGTACGTTCGAACAATTGCCGATTCGTTTGGCTTGGGCGATCACGGTGCATAAGAGTCAAGGCTTGACTTTTAGCCGGGTGGTAGTTGATTTGACCGGGGGTGTATTCGCCGGGGGACAAACCTATGTGGCGTTGAGCCGTTGTACCTCATTGGAGGGATTGGTGCTAAAAAGCAAGATCTCTTCCCGGGATATCTTTATCCGGAAAGAGATCGTGGAATTCAGCCAAATATTCAACAACCAAGCGTTAATAGAGAAAAGCCTCAAGGAAAGTGAGGCGGAACTACAATATGGTCGGGCGGCTCAGGGATTTCGGCTAGGTAATATGCAAGAGGCGGTCGAGGCTTTTGCCGCCGCTGTATCTAAACGGAATGAATTGGATAATCCGATGGTACAACGGCTGCTTCGTTTGAAATTGCAAGCGTTGAATAGTCAAAAGGCACAGATTAAGGCTTTGCGGGAAGAGTTGCATTCGCTTCGTGAGACCCAGAAAGAGTATGCGCATGAATATTACTTGATGGGCAACGAGTGCATAACGAAGGCCCATGACGCGAATGCCGCTATCCGTTGTTTTGATAAGGCCTTGAATTTGAATCCGAATTATGTGGAAGCTTGGGTACGCAAAGGGGTTACTTTATTGGATATAGGTGAGGACTATGACGCTCAGGTTTGTTTAAACAAGGCGGTAAAATTAAGCCCGAAGTCTTTTAAGGCTCGCTATAACCGTGGAAAATGCCTATTGAAACTCAAATATTACGATGAAGCTATTCTGGATTTCCAGCAGGCGATAAGCATCAAACCTAAACATGCGGCTTCCCACGAATATCTAGCGGAAGGGTTCCGGGCGATAGGAGAGGACGAATTAGCCCAGCAGCATCAAGATATTGCGGATGCCTTGCGAGGGGGAGAGGATATATGATGAAATAGAAAAGGCGAGAAAATTTATTTCCCGCCTTTTTTATGGAGTTATATCTCTTGATTAATTAAAGATGTAACGGATACCAACCTGCATTTTCCAGCATTCAGTATAGATACGGTTATAAGAATAAGTCTCAGTCGGATATTCACCATTGATCTTATACATGGAGAAAATTGGAGTCTTGTTATCATCCATGCCTTCATATTTCAAGATACGGCAACCGTTGGAAGAAGATGCGTTCTTCATTACACCCCATTTCGAGTTGATCATATTACCGATATTCATGAAATCAAGGCTCAATTGGAAATGATGTTCGGTTTTACCTGCCTTGAATGAGAAATCTTCCGTAATACGAAGGTCGAAACGATGTACCCAAGGTGCACGTGCGGCATAAGCCTCAGCGTATTCTCCCTTGTGATTCTTTAAATAAGAATCTTGGTCTACGAAGTTCCAGAAAGCGGTTCTATCTGCTTCATTCTTGAATTTGATTTCACTGTCATCTTTCGGGATATACATCATATCATTATTGATACCGTCGCCATTCATATCATTCGTATAAGCGAAGCTATATCCGGAAGCGGAATAACCGGAATAGAACAGATTTAAGCTTGTTTTTCTGAGCAGACCTTTATGGCGGAAGGGTAGATTATAATTGATCGCTGCGATTACCTTGTCGGGCACTACATACCGTGAACGTTGTACGGTTGCGAAATTCGGTCCGTCTATCGTTAACATTCCCTGCCATGTAGATACAGGGTCGCTACCCGGAAGACCGGAAATTTCTTTGGATTCCGTGTGCGTATAAGCCAACATCATGTTCAAATCCTCTACGGGTTGAGCGTTAACCGTAACATTGGCGGTATAACCATGTCCTTTGGATGTGTTAGTTAATACAACCGCATTCTTACCGGATACATACGTATAATCAGATGGATAAATCAAACGGTTATCCGCTCCGTTAAAATGTTCCCAATTTGACGGGTCCTTGATGTTGATATTCTCAAGGGTTACGGCATTGATGTTCTTGTTATAGATGAACTCGCCGGTTACGGATAATGGGAAGGAAGTAGGGAGCTGATAATCTACAGCCAAGGAGGTTTTCCATATTTGTGGCATCTTGAAGTTGTCCTTTACGCCAGAGATCTTAGAACCGGCAACCGGATTCTCTATCGTGGTAGGAAGGCCGAATTTCTTGATCGCATCGTCTACATTCGTAATCATGCCGCCAGCCAATTGATCCAGACGGGAATCATGACTTACCGCAATTCCATTCTCATATTTTGTACCGAATACTACGGCATTTTGTACCATATTCGAGTTTGTCGGCATATTCGTAAAGAATACCAAGGGTAAACGTCCGGTAAATATACCTGTACCACCACGTACTTTTAAGGAATTATCCTTGAACACATCCCAAACGAAACCTACACGAGGGGATATTTGCATTCTAGACTTAGGCCATTTGCCGGTGTCGATATGTTTGCCTCCGAAATCAAGATCGTAGATTGCGTCGTTTCTTTGAAGATCACTATTGTCGAAAATTAAATCATCGAAACGTATACCATAAGTTAACTTCACGTTCGGACGAATGTTCCACTCATCCTGTGCGTAGAATCCGATCTGGTTAAAAGTAACCTGAGCTTTCGGGTCGGAAACACCGTTGTAACCGTATGTCCATGCGAACGTTTCAGGAGCGGCACCGTTCAAGAAATCATCTAAGCTGCTGTAACGATAATATCCCGTACCGTTGCGCATATAAGCATTGCTAGCAAGTTGGTGCTCGAAACTGATACCAGCTGTGATCTTATGGTCGCCGGCAAAGTAAGTGAAGTTATCGATAATACTTGTGATCTTGTTCTTCACGCCGTTGTTGTAAGTAAATAATTCATATCCGGCACTCATATAAGGCTCCATGATTTGGTTACCTTCCGCATCTTTACCTGCCAAGATATCAATGAAGGGAAAAGGGGAAGAGTTGGTTCCGCGCATATCCTCGATATCCGTATAAGTGAAAAGTAACTGATTGGAAATCTTATCAGAGAAGCGACTGTTCAAATCAGCGGATACGGAAGACACTTTATTGTCTTGGGAATACATGCTGTTGGCAAAAGACATGGATTGGTAACCTACACGGCTTGTATTATACAGACGAGAGCCGGAACCACCATCCATAGAGTTAGCGTTGGGAGCGTTCCATGCGGTATTCTTTGTATAGTTGTACCGTACGCTCAATTTATGGCCATTCGTGATATTCCAGTCGATACGACCTAGCAATTTCAAATTCTTTTCGTCTGCGGGGAAGTTCGTGGCTGATCCTGTATCATAACCATATTTATCTCTTAAGAAATCGGATACCTTTTGCATGTCGGAGAGTGTAGTGCGAGATATGTAGTTATTCTCGTCCGGTTGCTCTCCTTCGGTACGGGCTCTCCATTTGATCACTTGTTGCGGTTGTTTTTCCACCTCTACATTGGCGAAGAAGAATAATTTATTCTTGATGATCGGACAGCCGAACGTAGCTCCGTAAATCGTTTTGGATTCCTTAGCACGTGCGCCCAAGTCTTCTCCATCGATTGAGTTTCCTCGCATATTCTGGTTCTGGAAGTAAGTGTAAGCGGAACCTTTGAATGTGTTTGTACCGGATTTGGTGATAGCGTTGATACCGCCACCAATGAAGTTTGTCTGGCGGACATCGAACGGGGCGATTACCACTTGTACTTCCTCGATAGCGTCCATAGAGATCGGGTTACCGCCTCCGGGAAGATTATCCGAAAGGCCGAAGTTGTTATTAAAGTTCGCTCCATCTACCGTAAAGTTCGTGGAACGGCCATCGCCACCGGCAAAACTCATGTCGGAGGCATAAGGAGAAAGGCGTGCGATATCGGAGATACTACGGTTAATGGTGGGTAAAGAGGTGATCTGTGACGAGGAGATATTGGTTGTCGCACCCGTCTTTTCCGTATTGAACTTCGTTTTCGCCGCTGTGATTACGATCTCGTCCAAGGTCTCAGAAGATTCTTTCAACTTAACATTCAAGTTGTAGTTCTCTCCCAATTGCAGGGTAATGCCGGAATAAACGGCAGATTGATAACCAACGTAAGAGATCGTAACTTTGTATGGACCTCCTGTACGCATACCTTGTAAGGAAAAGCGTCCGTCAACGTTTGTGATCGTACCATAATTTGTCCCAGAAGGTTCGTGAACCGCCAAAACGGTCGCACCAATAACGGGTTCATCTTGAAACATAACTGTTCCACTCATACTGGCTGTTGTTACCTGTGCTTGTGTCGGGATGACAAACAAGAAACTCAGTACAGCTAAAAGGAATAGCGTCTGTAAATGTCTGCTCATAATTTAAAATAGTTAATGTAATAAAAACTTTTGCAAAGTTATGGGTTATTTTTTAATATCGTTGTATGTTTCTTATTTAATACTTGTTTCATATTCATGAAGTTGCTGTGACGGGGCGGAATTGAGTAATGTCCTTATTCGGAGATGGATGGCTTGTATTGGCAAAACAAGAGGGTTCTTTATGAAATTTTTAATTTGATGATTCTTAACTAACATTCCCTGTTGGGCGGTGATTTAAAAGAATTATAGACGCTTTTCCTGCATATTGTTGGATTATGGATGTGATTGGTTGAAAATAATAATCTGGAGATCTGTGTGAGGAATGTTAATGCTATGAATATTATATATAGTTTGTGACAAAAAGAGATATCTAATCCCTATCTTTGCGGCGATATACAAAAATGTTATAATTATTTTAAATATAAATACTTCTTGTATGAGGAAAACTTATCTACTTTTAACGTTACTTTTGTTGTGCGTGGGAATATCCATACATGCTCAGGTGACGACGGCGAGTATGAGTGGTAAAGTCACGGATACATCATCGGAAGCGATGATCGGAGCGAATATCAAGGCTACGCATACGCCAACGGGTACCGAATACTACACGATTACCCAGCCGAATGGTTCTTATTCTTTTAACAACCTTCGTATCGGAGGCCCTTATGTGGTAGAGTTCTCTTATATTGGATACAATACGGAGAGCCGGACAGGAATAAACTTGGTTTTGGGTGAGGATCTGAAACTGAATGTAGTAATGCGGGAAGATACCCAAGCTCTCGATGAGGTAGTCGTGGTTGCGGATAAGAACCCCATTATTTCAGGAAGCCGTACAGGTGCGCAGGAAATCATCACTCGTGAGAAGATGGATAAGCTGCCTACGATTAACCGTTCTTTGGATGATTTCGTGAAATTAACCCCGATGAGTAGCGGAAAGAATTTTGGCGGTGTCTCTTACCGTTTTAATAATGTAACGGTGGACGGTGCCTCCTTTAATAACTCGTTTGGTCTGGCTTCTGCTCTTGGAGCTTCCGGTACGGAACCGATTTCTTTGGAGGCACTCGAGCAGGTACAGGTGATGATCGCTCCTTTTGATGTTCGAAATGGAGGATTCACGGGTGCGGGTATTAACTCCGTAACGAAATCCGGTTCGAATGAGTTTCATGCTTCTGTATATATGTACACGAAGAGTCCGTCTATGATGGGATATCGTGTGAAGGATGAGACGATTGGTGTTTCAGAGTTCTCTAATCACCAATACGGTATCAGTTTATCCGGTCCGATCATTAAGAATAAGTTATTCTTCTTCATCAATGGTGAGATGGATCGTCAGGAGGAACCGATTTCTTATACGACCGCTAATTCTGCGGCGGATGCGACAGTCTTGCAGGGTTTATCTGATTTCTTAGGTGATGAGCTTGGGTATAATCCGGGTAAATTCGACGTGAATAAGACAAATACTCAAGCCGATCGAATCACGGCTCGTTTAGACTGGAATATCAACTCAAATAATGTGTTGAGCTTAAAATATTATTATTTGAAATCGTTTAATACGAATAACCCTTCTACTTCCGGTGCGCCGAATAACGGACGTGGACCGAATGCGTTCGCTATTCCGTTCTCTTCTTCTTTCTACCGGACGAATAATAACTTCAATATTTGGATGGCCGACTTGAATACGACCATTAATGACCGTATGTCTAATTATTTGAAGATCGGTTATTCCCGTTTGCGTGATTATCGCGATATGGATGGTGGTTACTTC
>ERZ1108168.1269-NODE-1269-length-10930-cov-2.961655_pt1 | contig 10930 bp, 11 predicted proteins | sample MGYA00403704_ERZ1108168 | MGnify/ENA primary metagenome ERZ1108168 (study PRJEB35170, sample SAMEA104062421) | human gut metagenome | biome: human gut; feature: human-associated habitat; material: faeces | place: Denmark | collected 2012-06-12 ...
GCCCGGACAGGCGCAACGCGCCGCCTCCGGGAAGAGCACAGAGCTACATCGCCAGCACGTACTTGAGCATCACCCCGGCGGCAATCGCCGAGCCAATCACTCCCGCCACGTTCGGACCCATCGCGTGCATCAGCAGGAAGTTCTGCGCGTCCGACTCCAGCCCCACCTTGTTCGATACCCGCGCCGCCATCGGCACCGCCGACACCCCGGCCGAGCCAATCAGCGGGTTGATTTTGTTCTGACTGAACAGGTTCAGCAGCTTCGCCATCAGCACGCCTGCCGCCGTCCCGATACAGAACGCAATCACCCCCAGCACCAGAATCCCCAGCGTCTGCGGCTGGAGGAACTTGTCCGCCACCAGCTTGGCGCCCACCGATAACCCGAGGAAAATGGTCACGATATTTATCAGCGCGTTCTGCACCGTGTCGCTCAGGCGCTCCACCACGCCGCTCTCGCGCATCAGGTTGCCGAAGCAGAACATCCCCAGCAGCGGCGCCGCGTCCGGCAGCAGCAGCGCCACCAGCAGCAACAGCACCGCCGGGAACAGGATTTTCTCCCGCCTGCTCACCGTGCGCAGCTGCACCATGCGGATTTTCCGCTCCTTATCCGTGGTCAGCGCCTTCATAATCGGCGGCTGGATTAACGGCACCAGCGCCATATATGAGTACGCCGCCACCGCGATGGCTCCCAGCAGCTCCGGCGCCAGCTTGCCCGACAGGTAAATCGCCGTCGGACCGTCCGCGCCGCCGATAATGCCTATCGCCGCCGCCTGCGGCAGGGTGAAGCTGATAATCCCGAAGTAGTTCAGCGTCAGCGCCCCGAGCACCGTGGCGAAGATACCGAACTGCGCCGCCGCCCCCAGCAGCAGGGTGCGCGGGTTGGCCAGCAGCGGACCGAAGTCGGTCATCGCCCCGACGCCCATAAATATCACCAGCGGGGCGATACCCGACCCGATGGCGACCTTATAGAACACCGCCAGCACCCCGGCGGAGTAGCCCATATCCACCGCCTGCTGCTCCATCTGCCCCTGCACCGACGGCAGGGCCAGGGCTAATGCCTCCTTGATGGCATGAACGTCCGGCAGGCAGTTGAGCTTCGCGGCAATCACCGCCAGCTGCCCGGCGTCGTGGTGGGCCAGCAGGCTCTCCAGGGCGGTCAGCGCCAGCCCGGCCTCCGGGATATTCGACAGCAGGCCGCCGAAGCCAATCGGCAGCAGCAGTAACGGCTCGAACTTCTTCGCAATCGCCAGCCACAGCAGCAGCAGGCTCACCAGCAGCATGATGGCCTGGCCGATGCCGAGGTGCATCAGGCCCATGCCCTGAATCAGGGCGTTCAGACTTTCCATTTCCGTTCCTTTTCCTTACGCCAGCGTCATCAGGGTGTCGCCGACCGCTACCGCGTCGCCGGATTTCACCGCGATACCGCGCACGGTGCCGGCCTGCGCGGCGCGGATTTCGGTTTCCATCTTCATGGCTTCGAGAATCAGCAGCACGTCGCCTTCGGCGACCGTCTGGCCCTCGGTGGCAGTCACCTTCCAGATATTGCCCGCCAGCGGCGCGGTCACCGGGGTGCCTGCGCCTGCCGGGGCCGGAGCAGCAGCCTGAACGGGCGCCGCCGCGGTCAGCTGACTGATATCGCCGCCGTCGCTGACCTTCACCACAAAGGCTTTGCCTTCCACTTCCACGGTGTAGATGCCCGAAGCGGCAGGTTTTACCGGGGCAGCGGCAGGTTTCGCCTCTTCCGCCTGCGGGACCGGCTCAAAGGCCGCCGGGTTGTTGCGGTTCTCAAGGAACTTCAGGCCGATTTGCGGGAACAGGGCCACGGTCAGCACGTCGTCGATGGCGTTATCGGCAAGCGTGATGCCCTTCTCCTGCGCCTGGCGCTTCACGTCCGCTTCCAGCGCAGCCAGCTCCGGCTTCAGCAGGTCCGCCGGACGGCAGGTCACCGGGGCGGCCCCCTCCAGCACGCGCGCCTGCAGGGCGGCATTGACCGGCACCGGGGTGTGGCCGTATTCACCCTTCAGAATGCCCGCCGTTTCTTTAGCGATGGTTTTGTAGCGCTCCCCGGTCAGGACGTTAAGCACCGCCTGGGTGCCGACAATCTGCGAGGTCGGGGTGACTAAAGGAATAAAGCCGAGGTCCTCGCGCACGCGGGGGATTTCCGCCAGCACCTCATCCAGACGGTGGGCGGCGTTCTGCTGCTTCAGCTGGCCCTCGAGGTTGGTGAGCATCCCGCCCGGCACCTGGGCCACGAGGATACGGCTGTCGGTGCCCTTCAGCTGGCCTTCAAAGGCGTGATATTTCCTGCGCACCTCGCGGAAGTACGCCGCGATGCTCTCCAGCTTCAGGATATCCAGCCCGGTGTCGTGTTCCGTTCCGGCCAGCGTCGCCACCAGCGCCTCGGTGGCCGGGTGGCCGTAGGTGGCGCTCATGGAAGAAATCGCCGTGTCCACGCCGTCCACCCCCGCTTCGATGGCCTTCAGCAGGGCCATCTCCGCCATCCCGGTGGTGGCGTGGCAGTGCAGGTGCAGGCGCACGTTGTGGCGCTTTTTGATTTCACTGACCAGCTCATACGCCGCCATCGGGGTGAGGATACCGGACATGTCCTTGATGGCGATGGAGTCGACGCCGGTTTCCAGCAGCTGTTCGGTCAGGTCCAGCCAGGTCTGTAAGGTGTGCGCCGGGCTGGTGGTGTAGGAGAGCGTGCCCTGGGCGTGCGCCCCGTGGCTGCGCACCGCCCGCAGGGCGGCCTGCATATTGCGCGGGTCGTTCATGGCGTCGAAGACGCGGAAGACGTCCATGCCGTTTTTGACGGCGCGCTCAACGAAGCGTTCGACCACGTCATCGGCGTAGTGGCGGTAGCCGAGGAGATTCTGGCCGCGCAGCAGCATCTGCAGCGGGGTCTTCGGCATGGCCTTTTTCAGTTCGCGCAGGCGGACCCACGGGTCTTCGCCGAGAAAGCGGATGCAGGCGTCAAAGGTGGCGCCGCCCCAGCACTCGAGGGAGCCGTAGCCCACGTCGTCGAGCTGCGCGGCGACGGGGAGCATATCGTCAAGGCGCAGGCGGGTGGCGAACAGGGACTGGTGGGCGTCGCGCAGGACGACATCGGTAATGGCAACGGTCATGGATTCCTCCGTGAATTAAGGGTTAAGTCGGCGATGGTGGTGGATAGCGGCGGCAATCACCGGCTTTAAGCGGGCGAAGTCGTCAGCGGGCGCGGCGGCAGGTGCGGCCTTCGGCGCCGGAGCCGGTTCGGGGAAGAAGCGGTTGACGGCGGCGGACATGCCCTGGATGGCGAAAATCAGCACAAACAGAAACGCCAGCACGAACCCCATGCCGAGGAACATCAGGGTGAAGCCTTCACCTAATAGCAGTGCTGCATCAGTCATAAAATAGCCTTCGAGCAGGAGGCACGATAATGATGTTATTTATAACGAAAATAATAAGGGTGGATTTCCCTGAACCGCCCCGGTCAGAGTCCCTGTTTATTATCGCAATAAACGTATCGCCATCATTATCGTGCAATTCATATAACCCAGATTATTTGATAAAGCTTACGTGCTGGCATATTTCATCAGCGACGATCTCTTTACGCTGGTTAAAAATAATTTTGTTCTGTTCGAACAGGTTATTTCCATGGGTATCAATGGAAACGATTAATGGGCCAAACTCTTTTACCCGACATACCCATAGCGTTTCCGGCATTCCCAGATCGCGCCACTGCGCATCTTCGATCTCTTCCACGCACACCGCGGCCACTACCGCGCAGCCGGCCGGGAATACGCAGTGCAGCGCTTTATGCTCCGCGCAGCCCTCTTCGGTGCCTTTCCCCATGCCGCCTTTCCCAACGATTAATTTCACACCGGTATGCGCAATAAATTCTTTTTCGAATTTTTCCATGCGCATGCTGGTGGTTGGCCCAACGGAGACCATTTCAAATTTATCGTCTTCGCCTTTAATTGGGCGGACAATTGGGCCAGCGTGTAAAATAGCGCCGCCGCGAACATCTACAGGTAATTCGCGCCCACCTTCAATTAATCGACGATGCGCCACATCACGACAGGTAACAATATGACCGTTGAGATAAATAATATCGCCCGCTTTAATATCGGCTAAATCTTCATCTTTAATTGGCGTAGTCAGGATTTTTTTCGTCATCAGAAATTCACTCCGCTGTGAGACGTAATGGTGTAGTTCAGGTCTTTATCAAAAACGATATGTCCTTTCCGGTGCGACCAGCAGCCGACGTTCACCGCCACACCGATGGTGGAGGGATGGCGCGCGGTGTTTTCAATATTCACGCCCATGACGGAGGTATTACCGGACATCCCCTGCGGCCCAAGGCCAATTTTGTTAATGCCGTCTTCCAGCATTTTCTCCAGCGAAGCCGCACGCTCATTCTCATTGTGCGAACCGATCGGACGCATCAGCGCTTTTTTCGATAGCAGCGCCGCCGTTTCAACAGAGGTCGCCACGCCCACGCCAACCAGTAGCGGCGGACAGGCGTTAAGGCCGTAGCTGGTCATCACATCCAGCACAAAGCGGGTTACGCCTTCATAACCTGCGCCCGGCATCAGCACCATCGCTTTCCCCGGCAGAGAACAGCCGCCGCCCGCCATATAGGTGTAAATGCTGCACTGGTCAGAATTGGGAACGATCTCCCAGAATACCGTCGGCGTACCTTTACCCACGTTTTTACCGGTATTGTATTCATCAAAAGTCTCAACGCTGTTGTGGCGCAGCGGGGAATCCACGGTCGCTTTGATCACCGCTTCACGCAGCAGCGCTTCCAGTTCGCCGATCAGCGGGAAGTTGGCCCCGCACTCCACCAGAAACTGAATCACGCCGGTATCCTGGCAGGAAGGGCGATCCAGTTCTTTTGCCAGACGCTGGTTCTCAATCATGGTCGTAAAGATGACGTCGGCCAGTTTACTGGTCTCTTTTTTATGCAAATCTTCCAGTTTTGCGGTGACGTCATCAGGCAAGACTTTGCCGGTGTACCCCACAAATTTGGCCATAATATTGGTCATATGGGATATCTGTTCACTTTTGCTCATAAAGGCTCCTTAGTCAGGACAGCTTCCGTTCATTACGGATGAAAAGGGAAAAGGATTGGCAGCAGAATCAGGCTGACAATGGTGGAAACGATAATCAGTGGGATGCCGGATTTGGCGTAGTCAACAAACTTATAGCCGCCTGCCGACAGCACCATCATGTTGGCAGGCATACCGATTGGCGTGGCGTAGGCGCAAGAGCTGCCGATCACCGTCGCCATCAGCACCGCGCGAGGGTCGGCGCCCATGCCCGCCGCAATCGACAGGCTCACCGGTACCAGCAGCGCGACGGTGGCGGTGTTGGACATGAAGTTAGTCATAACGACGGACAGCGCAAAGACCACCACCAGCAGCATAAAAGGCGAAGAGTTTTGCCCCAGCAGGCCAATCACGTGATCCGCCACCAGTTTTCCCGCCCCGGTCATTTCCAGCGCTTTCGCCAGCGCCAGAGTGCCACCGAAGATAAAAATAGTTTGTGAATCAATGGCTTTATAAGCCTGCTTTTCTGTAAGCACGCCGGTAACCACCAGCACCAGCGCGCCGATACAGCCCGCTACCGCAAGACTCACACCGGTCTGCTTTTCGAAAATCATGCCGAGGATCGTGGCGATCAGAACAAGCAAAGAGAGGATCTGCTTCCAGCGCGGAACGTGGCTGTAATCGCGCTGTTGGCCGATGCTGCCAACTTCCCCACTATTCGGGTGGTTGGGCAGGAATTTATAGCCGATGGTCAGAAAGTAAATCATGCCACAAACCAGCATCGGTAAACCCACTTTGGCATATTCAAAAAAGCCAAAACCGCTGCCAATGTTCTGCAAGGCTGATTGCGCAATCAGGTTGCCCGGCGCGCCAATCAACGACAGGTTACCGCCGAGCGCGGCGGCGAAAACCAGCGGCATCAGCAGTCGGGAACGGGCAAAGCCTGATTTCGCCGCCACGCCGATAACGACCGGGATCAGGACGGCTGCGGTACCGGTATTGGAGAGGAAACCGGACATCACGCCAACCACGACCATAATGGTAAAAATCAGCTGCTTTTCCGTTTTAGCGAAGCGCGTAATCACGCCCCCCACCTTATTCGCCATCCCGGTTTCAAATAGCGCCCCGCCGACGATAAACATGGCGACGAAGAGAATGACGTTGGTGTCGATAAAGCCGGCGAAAGCCTGCTTGAGATTGAGGACGCCGGTGAGAACCAGCGCGACGCAAACCACCATAGACGTGACCGCGAGCGGTATTTTTTCCCACACAAACATGGCGATAGCAAACGCCAGCAAACATAGAGTAATGGTAATCGGTTCCATATTTATAATTATCCCATCAATGATATATGATATTGTATCCAATATTGACGAGAGGGAAATTATTCCCATGCAAAGAGTAAGTCAATGCGTTTTTCACGAAAGCGTCAGGATTGAGATCTTTATCAAAATCTCGCAAAAGCAGTAACTTAGAGAAATTAATTTATGGAGTGAATAGGTAAGACGCCTGGAACGATCGGGCAGGCGGTGAGGTCAGGCCGAGGGCTCGCCGACGTAGCGCGTCAGCATATTCTCCATCGAACGGATGATATGCTCGCGCATTCGCTGACGGGCCAGCGCTTCATTATGCTGCTCCAGGGCCTGTAAAATCCCTTTATGCTCGCGTATGGAAATGATCGCATACTCCTCCTCGGTGACCTTATGCCCCATCGAGAGCCCGTTCCACATATTGCTGAGCAGCAGCTTCATTTTGCCGTTTCCGGCCGCATTCCATATCTCCATATGAAAAGCCTGATTGAGGTCAGAATATTCAGCTGAGTTATTTTCCGCCAGCGCTTTTTCCGCAGCGTAATGGACTTCGGCAATGCGCGAAATGTCCGTCCCAGGGCGAGAAGCTTTAGCGACCGCTTCACTCTCCAGCAGCGCGCGAATCTCGTAATGCTCGCGAATCGTTTGTTCGTTAATCCCCAGCACAACCGCCCCTTTATTGGGGCGGACTTTAATCAGCCCATCCGCAGCCAGTATCTGAAATGCTTCACGCACGGGCATACTGGATACGCCAACCATGCTGGCGATCCCTTCAAGGGTAATTTCTTGCCCTTCAACTAAATCTCGCGACAGTATCGCTTTACGTAATACTGCCGCGACCTGCTCTTTCGCTGAAAGAAGCTTAATTTTCCCTAATCGAGGCTTCTGCACTTTCCCAATCCTTCATGTGTTGACGCATTATTTCTGCCAGAGAGAGGAAATAACGCTGCGTTTCCTGCGCGATCTCGGCGCGATCGCCTTGTTGGATAGCATCCATCAGAGAACTGAGTATTTGCGCCGACTCCTGATTATCCTCTTTCAGATACAGAATGACATAGCCGATATAACCATCTAAAAACTGCTGATAAATCTTTTCCAGATAGCGGTTATCAATATAAGAAATGAGCGCCTGATGAAACGCCAGCTCCCGTGTCCTCTCACCGGGATGCCCCAGCTCTCGCGCTCTGGTAGCCAGCGACTCGCCTGCTGCCGCGGGCACCAGTGAAAAAAGCGCTGTTGCCATCGCCGCAATGGCCTGGAAAATGTGGCTGACGTGGTCAGGCTCCAGCCGTGAGACCTGCATATGGCGGTTTGGCAAGCGCACCAGAAACCCTTCCTGCTCCAGGGCCTGTAACGCTTCACGAACCGGCATACGAGAAAGCCCCAGCTGTTCCGCAATACTCTCCTGCGCGAGCTCATCCCCCGGTTTCATACTGCCGGAAAGGATCTCGTAACGGATCATTTGAGTAATGTGGTCCCTGGTCTGCTTTCTTTCAATTTTTTTCACGACGTCCTCGTTTGTTGCCGCTCAAGACGCGGGGAGTTTAGCAGATTTACCAGCAGGTTGAGTCATTCCGGGGCGGGAGAAAGGCATAAAAAAGCCGGAACCCAGGCTCCGGCTTCTCTTTTTATGAAACGTTATTTATTCACAAAATCTTCGCCAAGGGCGATATCTTTCTTCAACGTATCCAGCATCCCCTCCAGCGCCTGCTGCTCAAACGCGCTCAGTTTACCGATAGACTGACGCTGCTCTACGCCATTTTTACCTAACAGCAGCGGCTGCGAGAAGAAGCGGGCATATTGGCCAACATAGGCGCATTCCACCACGCCTTTCTCTCCCTGCATGGCGCGAACTAAAGAGAGACCGAACCGCGCGGCGGCCTGCCCCATTGATAGCGTTGCTGAGCCGCCACCGGCCTTTGCTTCAACAACTTCAGTACCGGCGTTTTGAATGCGTTTAGTCAAATCCGCCACTTCCTGCTCGCTGAAGCTGACGCCCGGAATTTGTGACAGTAAAGGAAGAATAGTCACACCGGAGTGGCCGCCAATCACCGGAACCTCAACGTCTGACGAAGATTTGCCTTTCAGTTCAGCGACAAAGGTATTCGAGCGGATAATATCCAGCGTCGTGACGCCAAACAGCTTGTTCTTATCGTAAACACCGGCTTTTTTCAGCACTTCTGCGGCAATCGCCACGGTGGTGTTCACCGGGTTGGTGATAACCCCGACGCAGGCCTGCGGGCAGGTTTTGGCGATTTGCTGTACCAGATTTTTCACAATACCGGCATTAACGTTGAATAAATCGGAGCGATCCATACCGGGCTTACGCGCTACGCCCGCGGATATCAGCACCACATCAGCACCTTCCAGCGCAGGGGTGGCGTCTTCGCCGGAAAAACCTTTGATTTTTACATCGGTAGGGATATGGCTAAGATCAACCGCCACGCCCGGCGTTACCGGAGCGATGTCGTACAACGAGAGTTCTGAACCTGAAGGCAGTTGGGTCTTAAGTAGTAGGGCAAGCGCCTGGCCAATTCCACCAGCGGCGCCGAGGACTGCAACTTTCATCCTAAACTCCTTATTATGGTTAAAATAGTCTTTCGTTACTCCGTCGCCTGGACCTTAATTCACAAGATGAACAATTACAATAATTATGGCTGAAGAATGCGTGGTCGTGCGCAGCGATGCAGCAGCTTCGCATTTTCCTCCCTGAGACTGACCATCCAGCAAAGCGTAGTACCGGATCGACTGTTGGTTACAATACACCCAGCGCGTTGAGCAGAACAACATCATTTAATAACATTTCATTTACTTTTGTAGCAATTTGCGCCCCGTGACGAAAGCATGTTCCTTATTAGGGTTTTTTGCTAAAATATGCGCCCTTCATAACATTATTTACGCTTCTCCCCGCGGATTATTTGCATAAAAATGCATGTTTATGCATAATGATGTTGTTTTTACCACCATAATTGGGTGACTTATGCGTAGTTCGGCAAAACAAGAAGAACTGGTTAAGGCGTTTAAAGCGCTGCTTAAAGAAGAAAAATTCAGCTCTCAAGGTGAAATCGTACAGGCCCTGCAAGAGGAAGGCTTCGATAATATCAACCAATCGAAAGTCTCACGTATGCTCACCAAGTTTGGCGCCGTACGCACGCGTAACGCCAAAATGGAAATGGTTTACTGCCTGCCCGCCGAGCTTGGCGTCCCGACGACCTCCAGCCCGCTAAAAAACCTGGTGCTGGATATCGACTATAACGATTCGGTCGTGGTTATTCATACCAGCCCAGGCGCAGCACAGCTGATCGCCCGGCTTCTGGACTCCCTGGGCAAAGCCGAGGGTATTCTCGGCAGCATTGCCGGTGATGATACTATCTTTACCACTCCGGCTAGGGGTTTTACCGTTAAAGAGCTGCATGACGCTATCCTCGTCCTGTTTGAGCAGGAACTCTGATGCCCTTCCCTCTGGTTAACGCCAGAGGATATTCCTTCAAAAAATTATCATTTCTTTAACATTTTGTGTGTTTTTCCGCTTCTATACATTCATTTACGTGATGAAACCGGCTTAAGCGCACAAAAGATCAAATCCATATAACTTAATGATTTTATTAATTATTATTGCCTATCCTGGCGAAATTGTGACATTTCTAATTCTTATACGTTATAAAAAAGACATTTCTTTGTGATTATTTACATGAAAAACAATTAGCAAGGTATTAATATTTTCAGTGATTAGTGTATACTTGATTTTGTGATGAGGGTCACGAAACAAAGACCCCCAACAAAAAGATTCGACGAGGTGAACATCATGAAAATCAAAACCACTGTAGCAGCATTAAGCATCCTTTCCGTTCTGTCTTTCGGCGCCTTCGCCGCTGACTCCATTAACAGCGAACAGGCTCAAGGCCGTCAGGCAATCGGCACCGTTTCCGTCGGCGCGGTAAGTTCTTCCCCGATGGATATGCACGAAATGCTGAACAAGAAAGCGCAAGAAGAAGGTGCTTCCTCTTATCGCATTATCGAAGCACGTACCGGTGACCACTGGCACGCTACGGCTGAACTGTATAAATAAGATTTAACGATTGTCGGTCATTAACTGAAACAGAATCTCTCCAGCGGCCTCAGGTTCATTAAAACCTTCCGCCGCTGCAAATATTAAGGTTGGAGAAAAAATTATGAAAAGCGCAATTATCATCGCATCCCTGGGTCTGGCTTCCGTTCTCTCTTTCGGCGCAAACGCCGCCGTTAATCAAGTGAACGCTGAACAGGCGCAAAATCTGCAGTCCATGGGCACCGTTTCCGTTTCTCAGGTAGGCAGCGCGCCGATGGATATGCGCCAGGAACTGGCGGCTAAAGCTGAAAAAGAAGGCGCCAGCAGCTACCGTATTATTGAAGCCCGTACCGGCGATAACTGGCACGCTACGGCTGAGCTGTACAAATAAACCCTCGTCGTCTTATCCGACGACTTGCCCCCGCTCTGTCGGGGGCTTTTTTATGGCTGCCGCACATTAAAACGAAGCTCCCCTTCCAGCTCTTCTTCCGCTTCATCGAACAGTAAAATCAACGCGCCGTATCGCCTGCGCAGCTTGTC
>ERZ1108168.1284-NODE-1284-length-10763-cov-9.335730_pt1 | contig 10763 bp, 8 predicted proteins | sample MGYA00403704_ERZ1108168 | MGnify/ENA primary metagenome ERZ1108168 (study PRJEB35170, sample SAMEA104062421) | human gut metagenome | biome: human gut; feature: human-associated habitat; material: faeces | place: Denmark | collected 2012-06-12 ...
ATAAATATATAATTTTTATAGATAAATATATATAATTTATTAAAAGATTATAGATTTTTTTCGAATAGGACTATAAAAATTAGATGAAGTATTATATAATAATATCTACAGTATGTATTACAGTAGAACAGTAAAATAAATCCATTGATAATATACGCTACTATTGCAGTATTATACAATTAGTATTAATGATAAGGGAGATTGTAAGACTTTGAAAAGAGTATTAACCTTAACATTAGCCGTGGCCATCGTTGCCGGTGGCTATATGTTTGAGGCTAATGGGGCGGGAGAACAACCTTCTAAACAGGCACCATCTATATCTGAGATAAATATATATACGCCAAAAGAGCTTAATGCACGTCAGAAAGACTTGGTTGAAATCGGCCGCTATACTGCGTCTGGTGATCAAGGTGCATTAAAGAGTGTAATTGCATCTGCTATTGAGCGAGGCACGTTGACGCCGCAAGAGGTGAGTATTGCCATTCGTCAGCTTTACTCTGCTGCGGGCTTGAAACAAATGAATGCTGCTTTAGCTACATTTGATCAATTACGTGATGAACGCCCTGAGTTTGGCGATGAGTACGAAAAATTGGTTCCAAAGCAAACAGGACTTAGTGCTTTATTGGGGAATGGCACTAATGGGGCACCTTTAACAAAGCCGAAAGCTGAGGAAACAAAAGAGGGGGTTCAATATAATACGTTCCGTATGAAAAAACCAAAACCTCAAAATCGTAATCGTTCACGTTTAGGTAAATTGGACCGTGAATTGGTCGCTGCGGCAGCACTAGGTACTCGAGTTGGTAAAAATAATCTTTTCACTGCAGCTGAAAAGAGTTTATCTGAACTTGGCCTAAGTCAATATCAAATTGAAAACTTAGAAGCTATGATTTTCCAATAAAATGTAGACCTACTTCTTTCGGAAGTAGGTCTTTTCTTATGGCTTTTACGTTCACAGTTCCATTGATTAGGGTTAAATCCATAGAATGTAATTGACGTTTAAGGTCCCCTTTTCTATAATTAATAAGATAGGTATATGACCTATAATAATAAATATAAACAAATATAAATATATTATTAAAAATAGATGTAAGGAGAAAGTATGCGCCTTCGTAGAAAACCATGGATTGATGAAGCTATCCACGAATATGACTCTCATATCATTTTGTCTGGCCAAGAAGAGCACAAAGGCAAATGGCGTGAATTATTTGAGCATCCTGAGTACCCATTATATATGGAACTAGGGACGGGGAAAGGTCGCTTTATTGCGGGGATGTCTGAAGCGTATCCAAATGCTAACTTCGTAGGTTTTGAAGTACAAATGGGTGTTATCTATTATGCAGCACAAAAAATCTTTGAAGGAGAGCGAAACAATGCAAAGGTCTCTCTATTTGATATTGCAGGTATCGAAGAGATAGTGGCACCTGGAGAAGTTGATCGTTTCTATATTAACTTCTGTGATCCTTGGCCTAAGGCTAAACATGCAAAACGCCGCCTTACATATCACACATTCCTCGATCGTTATGCCCGCCTTTTGAAAGATGGTGGAGAAGTTCACTTTAAGACAGATAATGAAGGGTTGTTCATGTTCTCTCTTGAAGAGTTTAAAGCGTGTGGTTGGGAGCTTAAAAATGTAACATATGATTTACATAGCACAGACCTTCCAAATGTAAAAACTGAGTATGAAGAGAAATTTAGCAAAAAAGGACAACCTATTTTTCGCTTAGAAGCAATTAAGCCAAAAGTTCAAAAGGAGGCTTAACATGCAAACACCGAATAAGGGGGATAGTCGGTGGGGCTCACTCTTTAAAAATGATTTACAAGGTATGCTCTTACCTATTCTTCTCATTACAATTATAGGCAGTGTAAATATCTTTAGTGCTACGTATATCAGCTCTATCTATGAAAATACGGGATTATTAGGATACTTTTTAAAACATATGACATTCTTATTTTTGTCTATGGCGGCAGGTGTTATATTGTATCGTTACGATTACCGTCAGTTACAGAAGCCTCACATGTTGCAAAGAATTATGATTGCTACACTAATTGGGATGATCTTGGTTCTTGTGATTGGTGCAGTCATTAATGGTGCACGTCGTTGGATTGTTATTGGGCCTGTATCGATTCAACCTTCAGAATTTGCGAAATTGGCTGCCTTGATATGGACGTCGGCTAAATTGAGCACCATGCGGAAATGGGGAAAACCAAAGCATACTAACCCTCTCGTTAATTTACAAGGTTATTTTAGTGAACGTATAAGTTATATGTTGCCAATGTTAATATGGCCAATTATATTTGCAGGCTTAACAATCTTGCAACCAGATATGGGCACGACCGTATTGATTTTTGGCTTTTCCTTTGTTCTCATTTACTTAGCGGGCTTTGATGGAAAATTCTTTGGCGGAGCTTTTGTGATAGCTGGATTTCTTGGCTTTATTGCAGCTCGTATGTCGCCATATCGCTGGGAACGTATTCAATCTTGGTTTGATCCTTGGCCTCATGCGCAGGATATGGGGTATCAAACAGTTCAAGGGCTGTTGGCCGTAGGTTCTGGCGGTATTTTAGGCGAAGGCTTTATGCAAGGTACATCAAAGTATTTTTACTTACCAGAAGCACATACGGACTTTGCCTTTGCTGTATGGGCCCAAGAAATGGGTTTCATTGGTGCAGTGTTTGTTGTCGTTCTGATTGCAGCTTTTACCTATTTTGGGTTCCGCATTTCTAATAAGGCTCGTGATGAATTCGGGAAATGGTTAGCAATGGGCATAACATTGCTTATCAGTGGTCAGGCTTTGTTTAACATCGCCATGGTATGCGGTATCATGCCTGTAACAGGGGTACCATTACCATTTGTTAGTTATGGTGGCTCTTCATTGCTGATGAATTTCATGGCTATTGGGTTGTTGGCAAGCATTGGTCGTCGTAATGTAGAAGGGGTAAAACAAGTTGGTACAGCTGAACCATTACCATCTTTGCGTGAAGAAACACAAAGTCGTTTCAAGCCTTCTGCTACGACGCGTACTAATAAGACAAATATGCCTGGACCGTTTAAACCACGGCCTTCTAAAAAGTCGACTCGTAGATAGATTAAATTTGAACGTTAATATCTAACGTATGTATCATAAGATGAATCTGTTTGTGTAAATTCATAGAGTATATTTAAGGACTGTACTATATGAACTTAGCATCGTTATATTGTGTGTGAGGAGAAACGATGAAAGATTATATTGATATTCAAGAACGCCCATCATGGGGCCGAATGTTACCACTTAGTTTTCAACATTTATTTGCCATGTTTGGCTCTACTGTATTGGTACCGTATTTATTAAAAGTAGACCCTGCAACAGCATTGTTTATGAATGGTATTGGTACATTATTATACTTATTCGTGTGTAAGGGTAAGATTCCTGCATATCTTGGTTCCAGCTTTGCTTTTATTGCGCCTGTAGCAGGTGTGTTATCTGCTGGTCTTGGTTATGAAGCGGCAAAAGGGGCCTTCGTTGTATTTGGTCTATCTTTTGTAATTTTGTCTGTTCTCGTACGTTATATTGGTACGCGTTGGATTGATAAATTATTCCCACCAGCGGCAATGGGTGCTATCGTAGCGATTATCGGCTTAGAATTAGCGCCAGTAGCGATGAGTATGTCTGGCCTTATCGGTAATCAAGATTTAGGAATGAGTCATAGCCAAGCTGTTATTATCTCTATGTTTTCCTTAGTTGTTACCTTGCTTGGAACTGTTGTGTTCCGTGGTTTCTTAGCTGTTATTCCTGTTCTTATCGGTGTTGTCTCCGGTTATGTATTGTCTGCTGTGATGGGAGTTGTTGACTTCTCTGGTGTAGAAGCTGCTCCGTGGCTTTCATTGCCTCAGTTCTATGGCATGCCTGTATTTGATATCAATGCAATCATCATGATTATGCCAGCTCTCTTCGTAGTATTTGCAGAGCACGTTGGTCACTTGGTTGTAACTAGTAACATCGTTGCTAAAGACTTGATGAAAGAGCCAGGCTTACAACGCTCCTTGCTCGGCGATGGCCTTGCTAATATTCTTTCTGGTTTCTTCGGTGCTACACCAAATACGACATACGGTGAAAATATCGGTGTACTTGCTATCACTCGTTGCTTCAGCGTATGGGTAATCGGTGGTGCTGCAGTTCTAGCGATGATTGTTTCCTTCGTAGGTAAGGTTGCAGCTCTGATCCATGCTATTCCAGTTCCAGTTATGGGTGGTGTATCCATTCTCTTGTTCGGTATCATCGCAGCATCTGGTTTGCGCATGTTAGTTGAACGTAAAGTAGACTACACAAACCCTGTTAACATGATTCTTACATCTGTTATCCTTGTTGTAGGTCTTAGCGGTGCAGAACTTGCGGTAGGTCCTGTAGTATTAAAAGGTATGGGACTTGCCACTGTAGTTGGTATGGCGATGAGCATTACGTTGTTGATTCTTCAAAAAACAGGCGTTGGTAATGACCAATTGAAAAAAACAGAAGTATAATTCAAGTTGCTGTGAGGCTACCATATAAATCATTGCGTTTATAAGCCCAATTTGTTTTTTACTCCTTATAATAAACGACTACTAGATCAGATGTATATCTGTGAAAGTAGTCGTTTTTAGTTTAGGAAAAACTATGAAAATTATTATGGGATAGAAGTGGAGAGATAAAAAGCTATAAGCGTTGCTTACATTTATTAAAAAGACTTGACATAATTCGTTTACAATAGTAAACTTACATTAAACACATTTGTTTACACTTGTAAACGAAGAGGAGGAAAGGAAAATGAGCACAAGAGAACTTAATACTTATATCACAGATGCTGAGTGGGAAGTCATGCGTGTAGTTTGGGCAAATGATCGAGTAACTAGTAAAAAAGTCATTTCCGTATTGCAAGAAAAAATGGGCTGGACACAATCCACTATCAAAACGATCTTAGGTCGATTAGTTGGAAAAGGCGTACTAAATACAGAGCAAGAAGGTAGAAATTTTATTTACACTGCCAATATTGAAGAGAAAGAAGCTGTAAGGGATTATGTAGAAGATATTTTTAACCGTATTTGCAATAAGAAAGTCGGAAATGTAATAGGAAGCATCATTGAAAATCATGTTTTAAGCTTCGATGATATAGATCGACTAGAAAAAATATTAGAGATGAAAAAATCTTTCGCAGTAGAAGAAGTGGATTGCAATTGTCCAGAAGGACAATGCGACTGTCATTTACATCATCATTAACATAAGGAGGAATAAAAATGAGTAAGAATAAACATATGTTATTAGGTATTGGACTTACAGTCGTATTAACTGTAGTTGGATATATTACATTTTTAGAACCAATGATTAGTTATTTTAAAATAAACCAGAGTGCAGTTAATATAGATATTCAAACAAGTAAAACAAAAAGTACGCTTCCTATACCACCACTATTAGAGGATAAAAATCCAGATCCTAATATTGCGGATTTTACTTTAGAACCTCAAGAAGGAGAAACTTCATTTTTACCAAATACCAAGACACGAACTATGGGTTACAACGGAAGCTTCTTAGGCCCTGTCATCAGAGTAAGTAAAGGTGAGCAAGTAAATATGCACGTAAATAACAAGCTCAAAGAAGCAACTACAGTTCACTGGCATGGACTAGAGGTAGAAGGAGAAAAGGATGGGGGCCCTCATCAAGGAATTGAACCAGGAACAACTTGGGGGCCTAGTTTTACAGTAAATCAACAGGCTGCAACATTGTGGTATCATCCGCACTTTGGAGGAAATACTGCTACCCAAGTTTATAAAGGTTTAGCAGGACTATTCTATGTGGATGATGAAGTATCAAAAAGCTTAAATATTCCTAAGGAATATGGAGTAAATGATATACCTTTAGTAATTCAAGATAGAAGCTTTGGCAAGGACGGCAGTTTTATTTATAATACAAATATGATGGATGGAGCAACAGGGGATACTATCATAGTTAACGGAGCTATTAAACCTAATTTAGAGGTTAATAGAGTCAAGATGAGATTTAGAATAGTTAATGGTGCTAATGCAAGTAACTTTAATTTGAAGTTAGATAATAGAGATGGATTCTATCAAATAGCATCTGATGGTGGATTTTTAGAAAAACCGGTTAGCAAGAGAAATATTATGTTATCACCTGGGGAAAGAGCAGAGATAATAGTGGACTTTTCAAAGTATGAAAAGGGAACGCAGCTATCACTTATGAGTAATAAGGAAGCCATTATGACCTTTAATGTTAAAGGCGATGGGAAAGATGATACTGAAGTACCTAGCACTTTAACGAATATAGAAAGAATGTCAGAAGCACAAGCTACTAAGATAAGAAGCTTTGAGCTTCAAGGTATGGGTCACATGGTATCAATAAACGGTAAAAAGTTTGATATGAATAGAATTGATGAAACAGTGAAGCTTGGAGATACAGAGATTTGGGAAATTACAAACCCAGGATCTATGATGCATGAAATGGGGCACCCATTCCATATTCATGGCACACAGGTTCAAATTCTATCAAGAAACGGTAATGCGCCTTCTCCAGAGGAGAGCGGATGGAAAGATACTGTATATATTGAGCCTAACGAAAAAGTAAGACTTATAGTTAAGTTTAATAAGAAGGGTACTTATATGTACCACTGTCACATTCTTGAACATGAAGAAGCAGGTATGATGGGACAAATTAAAGTAGAATAATAAATAATATTTTATATCTTCATAATGCTCCTACAATTTAAGTGTAAGATTCTAAATCAAAACGATCTTAGGTCGATTAGTTGAAAAAGGCGTACTAAATACAGAGAAAGAAGGTAGAAAGTTTATTTACACTGCCAATATTGAAGAGAATGAAGCCGTAAGAAATTATGCAGAAACTATTTTTAACCGTATTTGCAATAAGAAAGTCGGAAATGTAATAGGAAGCATCATTGAAAATCATGTTTTAAGCTTCGATGATATAGATCGACTAGAAAAAATATTAGAGATGAAAAAATCTTTCGCAGTAGAAGAAGTGGATTGCAATTGTCCAGAAGGACAATGCGAATGTCATTTACATCATCATTAAGCATAAGGAGGAATTTAAAATGAATAATGACAACAGATATTCGTCCCATAGTCACCATGATTATGACGACATAGATAAGTTAAAACACGAGCATGGAATCACAGATGAACATGGAGACCATAAGGATCAACATCACGACCATCATGCTGGTCATGACCACAGTGGGCACCATAAGGATCAACATCACGACCAGCATGCGGGTCATGATCACAGTGGGCACGGAGGGCATGACCACCATCATCACGGAAGCTTTAAGGAACTTTTCTTAAAGTCATTGCCACTAGGAATCGTTATTATGCTCTTATCCCCTATGTATGGATTTGAACTACCATTCCAGTTTACTTTTCCATATTCTGATATTGTAGTAGCTATTTTATCTACTATATTAATTATTTATGGTGGACGTCCATTCTATCAAGGTGCAGTTGACGAATTTAAACAAAAAGAACCTGGAATGATGACTCTAGTTTCTTTAGGTTTAAGTGCTTCATATTTATACAGTATTTACGCTGTGATCATCACCTACGTAACGGGTGAACACGTGATGGACTTTTTCTTTGAATTTGCTTCATTACTATTAATCATGTTATTAGGTCACTGGATTGAGATGAAAGCTATTGGAGAAGCCGGAGATGCACAAGCAGCATTGGCTAAGTTAGTGCCGAAAGATGCTCACGTTGTATTAGAAGACGATTCAATTGAAACACGACCAGTTGCTGACTTAAAGATAGGTGATTTAATTCGTGTTCAAGCCGGAGAAAATGTGCCAGCAGACGGGATTATCGAGCGTGGCGAATCACGTTTAAATGAAGCTCTTTTAACTGGGGAGTCAAAAGCAGTAAAAAAAGGCCCTGGCGATGAAGTAATCGGGGGCTCAACAAATGGAGAAGGGGTACTTTATATTAAAGTGCTTGAGACAGGTGATCAATCCTTTATCTCTCAAGTACAGACTTTAATTAGCCAAGCTCAAAGTCAGCCTTCCAGAGCAGAAAATATTGCTCAAAAGGTTGCAGGATGGCTCTTCTATATTGCGGTCATTGTCGCACTAATAGCTTTTGTAGTGTGGATGATTATTGGAGATATCCCAATGGCAGTTACCTTTGCTATCACGACCTTAGTTATAGCTTGTCCACATGCATTAGGTCTGGCTATTCCATTGGTCACCGCCCGTAGCACAAGCTTAGGAGCTAGTCGTGGGTTACTGGTGAAAGACCGCCAAGCCTTAGAAATAGCTCAAGATGCAGATGTGATGATTTTAGATAAAACAGGTACTTTAACAACTGGTGAGTTTAAAGTATTAGACGTTGAACTTTTTAATAACAAATATAAGAAAGAGGAAATCATTGCCTTATTGGCAGGTATTGAAGGAGGATCTAGTCACCCAATTGCTCAATCAATTATAAGTTTCGCCGAGCAGCAAGATATACGTCCAGCATCTTTTGATTCTATTGATGTGATTTCCGGTGCTGGAGTAGAGGGTAAAGCAGGCGGGCACCGTTACCAATTAATCAGTCAAAAAGCCTACGGACGTAATCTGGATATGGATATTCCAAAAGGAGCAACTCTCAGTGTCTTAGTAGAAAACGATGATGCTATTGGTGCTGTAGCTTTAGGGGATGAATTAAAACCAACGAGCAAAGAGTTAATTAAAGTTCTTAAAAAGAACAATATTCAACCAATTATGGCAACAGGTGATAATGAAAAAGCAGCTCAAGGCGTGGCAGAATATTTAGAGATTGAATATAGATCAAATCAATCTCCACAAGACAAATATGAGTTAGTAAAAACACTTAAAGAAGAAGGAAAAAAAGTTATCATGGTAGGTGACGGTATCAATGATGCTCCTTCTCTTGCCTTGGCAGATGTTGGAATAGCGGTCGGTGCAGGAACTCAAGTGGCGTTGGATTCAGCTGATGTCATCTTGACTCAATCTGATCCAGGAGATATTGAATCATTTATTGAATTAGCACACAAAACAACTCGTAAAATGAAACAAAATCTCTTTTGGGGAGCCGGTTATAACTTTATAGCTATCCCTCTAGCTGCAGGAATTTTGGCTCCTATTGGTATCACATTAAGCCCTGCATTAGGAGCAGTCCTAATGTCTGTGTCAACAGTCATCGTCGCCATTAATGCTATGTTATTAAGGTTAGATCCCAAAAATAACGGTTAACAGATTGAATGATTGAAACTCCTTAAAGTATCAAGATACAATAGTTTTACAGGAGAAAAAGAGATGTAAGTACTAGCTCTTTTAATACCATGAAAGTTAGTACTATAGAATCTTTATAAATTATTTTTAATATTGTATAATGAGTATATAAGTTGTATAAAATTAATTATAGAGAGGAGGGCCTATGGAGTTTTTAATTTGGATGGCTGTAGGGATTGCCCTGATGGCGGTAGAACTCGTTGTACCGGGCGGTATTTTAGGGCTCATCGGTTATTGTACATTCCTTTGGGGCGTTTTTGTAGCTCTTGGAGAAGGAACGGTAGCGCTGTATGCCGTACTAGGATTGACGGCCTTGCTAATTGTCCTTATCATCGTGTTCTTTAATCACTTTGAAAAGACTTGGATAGGCAAATTATTTACCTTAGGGCAACGATCTACGACTAAGGCTGGCTATGTATCTAATGATGTATTAGAGGACTTAGCTGGTAAAGAGGGGGTAGCTCATACTACACTGCGCCCTGCAGGTATTGCTGAAATTGATGGTAATTTGGTAGATGTTGTAACCGAAGGGGACTTCATCGATGCCGGTTCACCGATTGTGGTACTGCGTGTTGTAGGCGGCCGCAATATTGTTAGAAAGCGCGATTAAGCTTTCACCACATCGTCGTATATAATGGAGGTTATTATGGATGTAGGTATTTTACTTTTGATTCCCATTCTACTGATTGGGATTATGGTGTTCTTGTATGTTGTGCCATTAGGCCTTTGGGTATCTGCTCTTGCAGCAGGTGTTAATGTTGGGATCTTTACACTTGTAGGTATGCGCTTGCGTCGTGTAAATCCATCCCAAATCGTAATGCCTTTGATTAAAGCTAATAAAGCGGGCCTTGATGTAAATGTAAATCAGCTTGAAGCGCATTACCTTGCAGGTGGTGACGTTGACCGCGTTGTAGATGCTTTAATCGCCGCTGAACGCGCATCTATTCCTTTGACATTTGAACGTTCCGCAGCTATCGACCTTGCAGGTCGCGATGTATTGGAAGCGGTACAAATGTCCGTTAATCCTAAAGTGATTGAAACACCAATTATCTCTGCAGTAGCGAAAAACGGTATCGAACTCAAGGTTCGTGCGCGTGTAACTGTACGTGCTAATATTGACCGCCTCGTTGGTGGTGCTGGTGAAGCGACAATCATCGCCCGTGTTGGTGAAGGTATTGTAACAACTGTAGGTTCCTCTGAAGAGCACACAGATGTATTGGAAAATCCAGATCACATCTCTCGTACTGTATTGGGTAAAGGTCTTGATGCGGGTACTGCATTCGAAATCTTGTCCATCGATATTGCTGACGTAGACGTAGGACGTAACATCGGTGCTCAATTGCAAACTGACCAAGCGGAAGCGGACAAGAAAATTGCTCAAGCTCGTGCGGAAGAGCGCCGTGCAATGGCTGTTGCTACAGAACAAGAAATGCGTGCGAAAACACAAGACATGCAAGCTAAGGTTGTGGAAGCACAAGCTGAAGTTCCTAAAG
>ERZ1108168.1293-NODE-1293-length-10703-cov-2.561702_pt1 | contig 10703 bp, 10 predicted proteins | sample MGYA00403704_ERZ1108168 | MGnify/ENA primary metagenome ERZ1108168 (study PRJEB35170, sample SAMEA104062421) | human gut metagenome | biome: human gut; feature: human-associated habitat; material: faeces | place: Denmark | collected 2012-06-12 ...
CGAGACATGAGAAAACCAATTATTGTTGGAAACTGGAAAATGAACAAAACCATGAAGGAAACAAAGGAATTCATGGAAGCTGTAGATGCTGCTGCCGCAAGTGAAAATGCCGTATTCGGTATTGGTGCTCCTTACACGGCACTGTCTGCTGCTGTTGCCGGTGCGAAAAACCTGGTAATCGCTGCAGAAAACTGCCACTGGGAGGACAGTGGAGCCTTCACTGGTGAAATTTCTGTACCTATGCTGCAGGAGGTTGGTGTTACACACTGTATCATCGGACATTCTGAGCGTCGTGAAATGTTCAATGACACAGACGAAACTGTAAACAAAAAGGCAAAACGCCTGATCGATGCCGGTATTACACCAATTCTGTGTATCGGTGAAACAGAGGCTCAGTATGATGCCGGAGATTCTGAAAAAGTAATCCGTGATCAGCTGACTGGTTCTCTTGCGGATATGTGTCCAAAATGTGTTGGAAACATGGTAATCGCTTACGAGCCAATCTGGGCAATCGGAACAGGAAAGAGCGCTTCTGTGGAAATCGCAGAAAACTGCTGCCGTATCGTTCGTGACCAGGTACGTGTTATGTATGGTGACGAGGCTGCTGAAAATGTTCGTGTACAGTATGGTGGATCTGTTAAGCCTAACAACATCGTTGAATACATGGCGCAGCCGGATATCGATGGTGCACTGATTGGTGGCGCAAGTCTGAAGGCAGACAGCTTCATTGAAATCATCGAGAAAACAAAATAAGCTGCAGATAAACAGTATGTAAGGGCTCAAATATATGGAATGAAAAATACGTCCGATTTCCTAAAGGACGTATTTTTTTTTTGCATTGCTTTTAAATCTGATCTGAATGCGTATCAGATAGGGGTATTATAAGGGATAATGTGGATGTCTCCACAATGTAACCAGACAGGCTGGTAAAGCATCATACAGATCATGTTGAAGGAATGAAGTAGGTAAGGCATACTGAAAAATCAAATCAACGGTATATCTTAAATTTTTGTTATATTTAACTGCATGTCTTGCGTATGCATCTGTTTTGTTTTACAATAAGGCAACAAGGTGGTGAGCGTATGAAGAAGAAAAAGAACATGGGAATCCGCATTCTCTGTGCATTGATTTTTCTGGGGGTCTGCGGTTCCGTTATGTTTGCAATCTACTCGTTATCGGCAGAGGACGGACAGATGTCCAATGCACGAAGTGAGATTGTAACGGAAAAAATCAAGGAACAGGTGAATACCAGACTGGAAACCACCGAAGAGGGAATAGTATTAAGTGAACGCATCAAGTACTTCGTTATTCTGCACTCTCCCTATGGCAGTGACTGGAATGCCAATATCAGAAAGCTTGCCCACTTTTCCATTTACTTTACACTGGCTGCCGGTATTTATATCACACTGGCGATTTTGGGAGTCAATAAATTCTGGCGTTTTCTGTTTACTGTCGGTATCTGCTTCTGCTTTGCTTTCGGGGATGAATATCATCAGAAATTTACCGGCCGCACATCATCGATGAGTGATGTGTATCTGGATACATTTGGAGCACTGGTATCCACCTGTATCTGGACGGTGATTTCCATCATATACAGCGGCATTCACCTCTTGGTGAACAAGGCCTATGGGGACGCTTAGTTCTTACAGTATTGAAAGATGACTGCGGTCATCTTTTCTTTTTCCTTGCGGCTATTGTATAATGGGTTAGAGGCTTATAGCATCCCAAGGATGAAAAATGAAATGCCTCCATTTCATTTTAGGTGTTATAAAGCTGTTGTTCCTATATGAAACAGAAAAGAGAGGAAATGCGTATGTATACGATTTTAATAATTGAAGATGATGAGGCAATCTGCAGAGAACTGCAGATGCTGCTACAGAAACAGGGGTATGAGGCGATTTGCTGGAATATGCAGGAGGATATCAGAGAGCTTGTGAAAACGCATGATCCACACATTATCCTGCTGGATATCAATCTGCCGCAGATGGACGGCTTTACAGTTTGTTCTCAGCTTCGCAGCTTTTCCAAGGTTCCTATTATATTTGTGACGAGCCGGAATACCGATATGGATGAGCTGTGCAGTATGCAGATGGGCGGTGACGATTTTATTACCAAGCCATACAATACAAGTATTCTGCTTGCCCGTATTGCGGCACTACTGAAGCGCTCCTATGAATGGAAGGATCAGAATCTGACACATCATGGTGTTCTGCTGGATGTCGCAATGAGCCGTGTTGAATTTCAAAATAATACAAGAGAACTGACAAAGAATGAGGTGAAAATCCTGCATTACATGTTCCAGCATAAAGGGGAAATCATTCCGCGGGAGGATCTGATTGACTATCTGTGGGATAATAAGCTGTTTATCGATGATAATGCCCTCAGTGTCAATGTCACCAGAATCCGCAATAAGCTGCGTGAGCTGGGGGTGGAGGATTTTATTGTGACACGTCACCGGCAGGGATATCAGATATGAAGCTGCATGAATATCTGGAGGATCATGGAATTTTCATGGCCGGTATGCTGCTGGTTTTTCTGCTGCAGTGTGTACTGCTCGTTTTCTTAGGCATGCCTGCAGGACTTGCGATTTTGCTGTGCGGAATGTGGCTCCTGTTTTTCTTATTGTATTTCATTCAGGATTATCACAGAAAAAACAGGCGCAGAAAAGAGCTGTGCGCAATTATCGATTCCATGGAAAAACGCTATCTCATGCATGAGATGCTGCCCAAAGGGGCAAACCATGAAGAGGCATTTTACCGGCGGCTGTTGTATCTCGGTAATAAATCCATGCTGGAGGAAATCGGTACTGTTCAGCGCTCCCGCCGGGAATATCAGGATTATGTCGAGCAGTGGGTACATGAAATCAAAACACCGATTGCAGCAATGAAGCTGTCCATCGAGAATCAGCAGGGGGAACGAAAACGACAGCTGTTTCAGCAGCTGGAGCGCGTGGAGCATTATGTGGAGCAGGTGCTGTTTTATGCGAGAAGTGAATCTGTGGAAAAGGATTTTCGTATCCAGCAGGTATCACTATCCTCCTGCATTCAGGAGGCACTGCTGCAATGTAAATATCTGTGTACACAGGCTTCTATGTCGATTCGTTTTCCCGAGCAGGATGCTCTTGTCTATACAGATGAAAAATGGCTGATTTTTCTATTGAATCAGCTGATTGAAAACGCAGTGAAATATAGGCGTAAAAAGGGTGCGGTTTTAAGTCTGGCAATACAAAAGGATGCGCGCCATGTTGTGCTGACGGTAAAAGATAATGGCATTGGAATTCCGGAACATGACCTGCCAAGAATATTCGATAAGGGCTTTACCGGGGATAACGGAAGACTGATTCATTCGCATTCCACAGGCATAGGTCTGTATTTATGCAAAAAGCTCTGTACATCACTGCAGATCGATCTGCATGCGGATTCAGATCAGGAGGGAACCGTGATGAGTCTGGAGTTCTCCCATGTATAAAGTTACAGAACTGTCATATTCCTGTAAGGAAACCTCCTACACTTACCTGGGCATATTTTGTATACTTCAGGTAGAGAGGACGTGAAGTATATGAGTGTTGTTATAGTTTCCCACGTGGAAAAATTTTATGGAAATCAGGGGAATATCACACAGGCATTGAATGATATATCCTTTGCAGTTGAAAAGCAGGAGTTTACAGCGGTTATGGGAGCAAGCGGCAGTGGAAAAACCACCCTGCTGAATGTCATTTCAACCATCGATGCTGTAAGCGCAGGAAATATAGAAATCAACGGAAACAGTATTTGTGAGCTGCGGGAAAATGAGCTGGCTGAATTCCGTAAAAAGGAGCTGGGATTTATTTTTCAGGATTTTAATCTTCTGGATACTCTGACCCTGCAGGAAAATATCGCATTGCCATTGACTCTTTTGAAGAAAAGGGCGGAGCAGATTGATCCACAGGTAAATGCATTGGCAGAAATTCTTCAGATTCAGGATATACTGGAAAAATATCCGTATCAGGTAAGCGGTGGTCAGCGTCAGCGGTGTGCCTGTGCAAGAGCGATGATTCATGATCCGAGTCTGATTCTGGCGGATGAGCCGACGGGTGCACTGGATTCACATTCCTCCTATCTGCTTATGGAACAGTTTCAGAGAATGAATACAGAGCTTCAGGCAACAATTCTGATGGTTACACATGATGCGTTTTCAGCATCTTATGCAAAGCGTGTTTTGTTTTTGAAGGATGGAACTATCTTCAATGAAATCTATCGCGGCTCCCTGACAAGAAAAGCATTCTTTCAGAAAATACTGGATGTGATGCAGCTGCTGGGTGGTGATGTGCATGCTGTACGTTAAACTTGCACTTCGCAATCTGAAACGAAGTCTGAAGGAATACAGTATTTATGTTTTTACAGTGACGATTACGATGACACTGCTGTATGCGTTTTTCGCGATTGCCTTTTCCGGTGAAATGCAGGATCTGGTTACAACCTATGACAATGTCAAAAGCATCATGATTATGGTCAGTATTCTGGTAACCCTGATTATCGCCTGGCTGATTTATTATATATCGAATTTTATTCTACAGAAACGAAGCCGTGAATTTGGTATGTATCTGCTTTTGGGGATGAAGCGAACACAGGTTAGCCGTATGTTCCTGTTTGAACAGCTGGCTCTTGGGGCTGTCGGTTTTTTTATCGGCTGTGTTCTCGGTATTTTTGTCTATGAGATATTGCACGCAATACTGTTGAATATCTTTGGTTTTGCATATGCATTTCAGCTTTCCTTCTCCTGGAGCGCATGCGGTGCTGCATTTCTCTGCTTCCTGAGTATTTATCTGCTGGAGATGATCAGGGAAGGGATTGCTTTGAAAAAGCAGAGCATTCATACCATGCTGTATAATGCGAGCAGGAATGAAAAAACAGCAAAGGGTTCTCGTTTATCCGGATTCTACTTCCTTGCAGCTGTCCTTCTGGCAGTAGCAGGATTATATGTGACACAGCAGTATCTGAGAAGTATGGTAAACGGCCAAAGCTCAGATTCCATGCTGCTCATGCTGGGGGTATTTGCGATTATCGTATCCGTCTATCTGTTCTTTTATGGCATATCGGCAGTGCTTGGGATTTTTCTGAATCGTCACAGAAAAATCAAATATAAGGGAAACTGCATGTATCTGTACGGGCAGATAGCGGGTCGCTTGCGTTCCAACCGAACGGTGCTTGCGACTCTGTCACTGCTGACACTGCTGACGCTGCTGTTTCTCTGTATTGCATTGAAATTCAATGAGGTGAAGGAGCTGAGTAATGCACGCTTTGTACCATTTGATATCATGGCAAGCAGCAGTGAAAAGCTCAATATGAAATCAATTGAAAGCTATTTGCAGGAACATAAGATTTCGTATCAGTCAGCGGATATTCATTACTATCAGAAGGAAGAGCGTGATGATTTCTATTCTGTAGTAAAGGGGAAAAGCTATTATACCGAGGATGAAAAGCATTCGGTTTATATGAAGCAAAGCGATTTTAATAAGCTTCGTTCCTTAAAGGGAAAACCGTCTGTAACGCTGAAGGCTGATGAATATTTGATCGTATGCGCAACAGATATTAAGGATAGCCTGCAGGAATATGGCGCACAGCATACTCTGCATCTGCAGGGGAAGCGTCTGCAGCTACGTGGTGTAGATGATACGGAATATGGACAGACACGGAACAGTGGCTATTATCTTATCGTTGCGGATGAGCATGTCAAGCATGCCAAGCCGTATTTTCGAGAATGGGTGGCGAATACGGATCCTGAGACGGAGGTGTCCTGGTATCAGGATACGGTCAATCAGTTTTTTGACGATAACAAAGAGCAGGTAGGGGACAGCTTTTACAGCTATGCCTCCTATCGTGTGAAGGCAAAATGGTTTGAGGAAAATGCAGTGGGCTTTGTCAGTATCTGCTTCTCCCTGTTCTATCTGTCTTTTATCTTCATCTGCATCAGTGCAACCATACTCGCCGTGCAGCAGCTTTCCGATGCTCACCGGCAGCGGTATTCCTACGCAATGCTGCATAAAATGGGGGTGAATCAAAGACAGCTTCATGCATTACTGGCTAAGCAGATTGCGGTTTATTTCATCATTCCGCTGGTACTTCCTATCGTGTATCTGCTTCCGATTATCCGTATGCTTGATGAGCTTTTCGAGATGACCTATGCCAGTGCGAATATGTTTATTTATCTGGGGGGAAGTATGCTGTTCTTCCTCGCTGTTTACGGCTGTTATTATGTGATGGCGTATCTTGGCTGCAAGAGGAATATCGATCAGATGTAATCAGAAACAGGGATTCTATACAGGAATCCCTGTTCAGTTAAAAATACCTGGCAAGACGGTTTGCGCCACGGATAAGGGTTACCTGCTGTTCCTGCAGGGGTGACATTTATGAAACTTGTAATTCCTTCAAAATATGATATACTAACACTATTCTATTGGAGGAATGTTTATGGATATTCGTGGTTTTTTTGCTAATCTGATCTATATACTGCCTGCGGTTGCGATTGCACTTTCCGTGCATGAATTCGCACATGCATTTGTTTCCTATAAGCTGGGTGATATCTCTCAAAAGCAACGTGGCAGACTTACCCTAAATCCCCTAAAGCATCTGGATCCGTTTGGAACTCTGTCCCTGATTTTCTTTGGCTTTGGATGGGCAAAGCCGGTACAGGTGGATCCATATTTTTATCGCAATAAGAAAGACGGTATGATCTGGACCGCAATGGCGGGACCGCTGATGAATTTCATCGTCGGCTTTCTGATGGTCATATTGTATATGCTGTTCATACGCTTTGGATTGCTGTATAAAAATGAATTCACTTATTATCTGTTTCAGGTAATCGGCACAACGGCATCCATCAATATTGGTCTTGGAATTTTCAATCTGATTCCGATTCCACCACTGGATGGCTCCAAGATTCTAATGGGAATCTTAAAGGAGGAAACCTATTTCAAGCTGATGCAATATGAAATGTATCTATCCTTCATCATGATATTCCTGTTAATGTCAGGTGTTTTGGATGGCCCGCTGATTCATGCCAGAGAGGCTATTCTGGATGTGTTCGTCAAAGCGGCAAGCATGATCACTGGCCTTGGCTAAATGAAGCTGTTGTTTCATAAAGCATCACCACAGCATGCAGCGCCCTTAACAGCCCTGCAGCATGTCTGTACGGATTTCTTACTTGCAAAGGGGATTCGCCAATGGACCTATATGTCGGAAGGTGATGTTATAAAGGAGCTTCCGTTTACCTATGTGCTTTTGTCAGACCATACCGTGGTTGCTTCCTTTTGCATAAAGCCGTATGAAAAGGATACAGCGTATGCAACCCGTATTGCTGTGCATCCCGATTATCAGGGAGCAGGCATAGGAAAGGCAATCTGTACCTGGCTGAAAGGCTATGAACAGCCTGTTTATCTGGATTGCTGGAACGGTAACGAGAAATTGAAGAGCTTCTATAAGGAAAATGGCGGACACATAATTGGCGTGTTTCCGGAAGCAGATTATGAAATTTGCGTTTTTTGTTTCTAAAAAAGGGATCGTGGCGGAAATCAGCGTTATGATCCCTTTTCGCTGAAAGGAGAACGAAGGACTTCTAAGACTGATATGTTTCCTATACCGGCAATTATCTGCATATCAATCCTTTGGGGATAATGAAAAAAAGCTTCATCCAGATTTGCACATAAAAAGGGCATTTTCCATGCCCTCTTTTCTATATTTAACCGCAGATGTGCAAACGTGTGTGTAGTATCAGGAAATTGAATGTAAGCGCACATCTTACGTTAAATACCTTATTCTACAGTGACAGACTTTGCCAGATTACGCGGCTGATCGATTTCACACCCGCGCAGCCTGGCGATTTCATATGCCATCAGCTGTAAAGGGATTACCGTCAGGATTCCCTGAATCAGCTTATCCACCTTTGGTATCACCAGCACATCATCATAATAATCCGAAGCGATATCAAGGTCATCGCTGATTAACAGCACAACATAAGCACCGCGTGCCTTAACCTCCTTGATATTGCTGATTGTTTTCTCATATAAATCCTCATCGGTCGCAAGTGCAATCACCGGTGTTCCCTTTTCAATAAGGGAAATGGTTCCATGCTTCAATTCTCCGGCAGCGTAGGCCTCGGAATGGATATAGGAAATTTCCTTCAGCTTCAGACTGCCCTCCATGGATAGTGAATAATCCAGACCGCGACCGATAAAGAAGACATCGTTGTGCTCATATATTTTTTTAGCAAATGCCTTGTACTGGTCGGAATCGATCAGCTGTTGCATATGCTGCGGCAAATCCTTTAGTTCCTTCGTAATGCGTGCCGCTTCCTCTGCATCAATATTTCCATGAACATAGGCCAGATTACAGGCAATCAGAGATAATACGGCAACCTGTGTACAATATGCCTTTGTAGTCGCTACACAGATTTCCGGACCTGCCTTTGTATAGATAACAAAGCTCGCCTCTCTGGCGATTGTAGAGCCGACAACATTGACAATTGCCAGAGTATCCACACCGTGCTCTTTCGCAAGCTGCAATGCCGCAATCGTATCGGCGGTTTCTCCGGATTGGGATACCAGAATAACAAGAGTCTTATCCGTGAATATCGGATTTGCATAGCGATACTCACTGGCGCACACACAGTCCACATGAATCCGTGCTCTGGTTTCAATCAGAGATTTTGCAATCATCCCCGCATACATGGCACTTCCGCAGGCAACTATGTGAATATCGTTGTACTTTGCCAGATTCGGCATGGTATTCAACAGGTCCTTCATATCCACCTGCATTAAAGAATCAATCGTTTTCTTAACGACCTCCGGCTCCTCATGAATTTCCTTCAGCATGAAATGCTCAAAGCCATCCTTTTGAATATCCTTTATATCCAAATCGGTCACAAGGATATCGCGTTTCACAAAATCACCGTCCAGTGTCTTGATAATAATGCCTTCACTGCTGCAGCGGGCAATTTCTTCATGCTCCAGAAGCAGGTATTTATTCGTATACTTCAGAAATGCGGAAATATCACTTGCAAGGAATGCCTTGTCACTTGCAACACCAAGTACAAGCGGAGAATTCTTTCGCATGGCATAGATGACATCCGCCTCATCCGCAAATATAATGGCAAATGCAAAGGAGCCGCGGAAATGATGATAAGCACATGCAAGAGCCTGCTGCTTGTCCTTTTTCAAAAAATAACAGTAGTCGATATACGCGCAGGCGATTTCACTGTCAGTGTCACTCTTGAATGTATAGCCTGCATTTTCCAGTTCTTTTTTCAGCTCATTATAGTTTTCGATAATACCGTTGTGAACCAGCGTGGTATTGCCGCTTTGATGCGGATGGGAATTGATTTCGCTCGGTTCACCATGTGTTGCCCAGCGCGTGTGTGCGATTCCCACCTGACCGCCGGCTAAGCCTACAGCCTCCATTTTTTCCTTTAGAAAGCTGACCTTGCCCTTTGCCTTAACGACCTGAACCTCGCCGTCATGTACAACGGCGACTCCGGCAGAGTCATAGCCTCGATACTCCAGAGCCTCCAGACCCTCAATTAAAACACTATTTGAGATATTGCATAATCCCGCATAGCCTATGATTCCACACATAAATTGTCCTCCATTTTCGTTATTGTTAATTTTATGATGAAACTGCATACTAAAAAAATGTGTTTGTATACGCATGTACTGCAATACGTATACGCAAATTCGTAAAAAGCATGATAAAAAAATGAAAAGTCTGTTGTATGATATATAAATGTGTGATGAAATCAGTTTTGTAGCAGTATGATCTTGCTTTTGTCTGAAATCTTTCGATCCATAACCGTAACAGTACCCGCCGAATCTTTCGATAACTGTTATCCTCGTCAACCACGTAGGTCCTGGCGCTCATTACTATATTCCTCATGTCCCTCCCTGAAACATAATAACTGTTACTAGTATACTATACTTTTATGAGAATGCAACTTAAATTTTTTATAAATTTAGCTTCTCAAGGAAGGATTTTAAAAAAGAAGGTGTCGAATATAACAGGGATTCTTACTCACTTTGGGTGCAAGTATAAATAAGGAAAAATGAGGAAGTAATTATCCTGTGAATTTAGAAACTTCATGTTTTCTTTCTTTTAAACTGTTTTATCAATTCTCCTTTCCAAGTAAAAACCTTAGCATAGATTTCACGGCTTATTATCAGAAACGGGTGTAACTTTTCCGGTTCCATGTACGCATTCACCAAGCATCCCCTGGAATCAGAAAATCCAATCAAGTATTTCTCTGATTACGCATTTAATATTGGGAAAAAATGATACATAGCAATGCACAAAAAGAGCTGTATCATTACAACTCTTTTGATTAAGGTTAACGTTGCTTTTTAGGATAGTTGTAGAGACTGCAGAATGGTAGGTCGTATGTCTTCTTCAACATCCAGCATATTCATTGCATCCACTGCACTGACGTTGATTCTCTGCATCAGTTTTTTTACATGGAGTAGTGTTGCTTCCACTTTGCCTTCCGCTTTTCCTTCTTTTTTGCCTTCCGCTTTTCCCTGTAATAAGCCTTTTTTCAGTCCTTTTTCCATTCCTTGCTCCAATCCCTTTTCAATCCCTCTTTGTTCAATGAAATCGCTAAAGTTGCACATCGTCATGACCTCCTGATCTATCTCCTTCTCCATTAGTATACCATACGTCTTCTGTAATTGTTCCTTTTTA